>Ga0302118_10000536_pt1 | contig 18073 bp, 21 predicted proteins | sample AG5_331_MG_FD_203126 | JGI IMG/M metagenome (GOLD analysis project Ga0302118, IMG submission 203126) | Marine microbial communities from Western Arctic Ocean, Canada - AG5_33.1 | ecosystem: Environmental > Aquatic > Marine > Oceanic | place: Canada: Western Arctic Ocean | collected 2017-10-01 | reverse complement strand
TTCAACGGCTACCTTGATCTTTGTGCGCCTGAATTCGCTTATCGCATTGTTGTTTGGAGCCCCGAACTCGGCAAAGACATGGTTTGGCTTGACCATGACCGTGATGGATTAGCCGGGCTATTCGAGACCCTACCTGACCACTTGCAACGGTCCGGTCGGTTTTCCAGGCATGCGTCTGTTTACACGGTTGAGGAGTATTCTGAAGCGGGGCCATATTCTGTGGTGAGCAGTGTTGTGGTCCATCACACGGACCTCGGTGGTCGAACACAGACGCTCGCCGTTGGGCGGTACCTGGACACTGTCGTGTGTATTGACGGTGCTTATAGATTATCGGCGCGTGAGGTTGCGCTGGAGACCCGCGACCTTGGCATTGGCCTCCATGTACCGCTCTAGGTGTCGGCGGCAGATTTCTTTTCTATAACCGCCTTAAAGATCATGTGTCCGACGATTGTCGCAACGGCAAGTCCCAGGAACACCCAAAATAGGTCCCAGGACATGCCTTCAAGGGTCTGTTGCCCATAAACGTCGCGGCTGTAGCGAAACAGCTCCACTTAGACGCTTCCTCGGATTGCCCGTTTCACCAGGTTTTCCATAAGAGGAATCTTAAAATGGTTATAGTTGAGAGGTGTTGCTCCTCGTGATGCCGTGCTTCCAGCTAAATCAGCTGTTTCCGCATCGGGTGCGCTTCCGCGAACGATTTCTTCAGCGCCGACGATCCGTTTGGGCACACATTCAACACCGGAGCAAACGATCCGGATATCTTCAACGATCCCATTATTAACGATCATTGAAGATGCGACGTTTACTAATGGGAAGTCCCATGTGTTCCGGTCCGCAACTTTCTCAAAGTAGAAATCAGCTCCGGCCCATTTTGACGGAATTCGGATGGCGATGAGGAGTTCGTTGGGCTCGACAACTGTCATGCGTGTAATGTTGATGGCGGGGCCGATAAAGAACTCTTCGGCTGGAACAACACGTTCCCCCGCGGGGCCGCGAATAACCATTTGTGCATCGAGCGCAGTCACGGCAGCTGCTGTGTCAGACGGTGTAACGGCGACACAACGCGAGGCGCCGAATAGGCAGTGCTCCCGGTTCATGCCTTCCGGCGTATCGGCGTAGCAGGTGTTGCCGCCGGCTCGGTAGCAATCTAAGCCAGAGCGATAGTACCAGCAGCGCGTGTCCTGACAAAGGTTCCCGCCTAAAGTTCCAGCGTTACGAATTTGAGGGCTAGCAACGCGGCCTGCCGCTTGGGCAAGAACGCCATACCGCTCGGCAATCATCGGGTTGTCGACGATTTCACGCAGTGTGGTCATTGCGCCGATCTCAATGCCATCCGCTACTTCGCGAATGCCATGAAGGTCCGCAATTCCACCGAGGTCGATCACGGCTTCTGGACGCTTGGCGCGATCCTTGAACCAATCGTAGCTGTCTTGGCCGCCCGCGACTTTCCAGCTGCGCTCACCATATTTCTCTAGTAGGTCGAGGGCATTGTCGATATCTGTCGGTTGAAACAGGGTAAACTGCGGCATCATATCTTTTGTACTCATGTCTACGCCTCTCTACTGGTTGCTTACTTGAAGCGTTTTATATGACTGCGGCTTTTCAGCCAGTGCATTGATAATCATGTCTGGAACCACCGGTGTGCGATTGAAGTAAACACCGCCAAGGGCGTCAGAGATCGCGCTTAACAGGGCCGACGCTGCACAACCCATCAGGGGTTCGCCAATACCACGCGCTCCTACGGGGTTAGTTGGGTCGGGCTTATCGACATAGCCGACATCCATCTCAAGCGGCACGTCCAAGTAAGATGGCGGTTTTGTTTGGTGGAACCCAACGTTTGCGGGCAGCCCGTTTTGCGGGTCGTAAACAATACGTTCTAGGCTGGCCATGCCGATGCCCATGACGCCGCCGCCGCGGATTTGATGTTCTAAGCCTTGGGGGTGAATAACGGTTCCGCAGTCTGCGGTGCCGACGTAGTCAATGATTTCGAACTTACCGGTTTCGACATCCAGCTCGATTTTTATGAAGGATGAGGCCAGCGCTGGTGGCAGCCCCTTGGTTGGGTACTTGTCCTTCGCGGCACCAATTAGGCCTGTTCCCGCCAAGGCTGTAACGGAAGCCTTAGTAATGGAATGCATGTCTTCGTTCATTTCCTCACCGCTGTACTTGCCGCCAAGTTCAATGGCGCGCTGTGCGGCTTGGGCAAAGGTGAGGTTTTTCTTTGGACTGGTCTTGGAGAAAACTTTGTCGTCGCCGACATCGTAATCTTCTGCGTTTCCGCCCAGATCCATGGCCGCGATTTCGAGTAACTTCATCTTTGCATCCATGGCGCCCGCGTAGTTTGTGCGAGACATTGTGTAAGACGTGTTACTGCCAAACTGGCCTAAGTTCCATGGCAGGTGGCGTCGGCTATCGCCGCGCTCGATTACGCAGTTTTCCCAAGAACACCCCAGAACTTCTGCGGCCACACGGGATGTGCTGGCGTAGGAATAGGTTCCCAGGTTTCCAATACCGGTGTGGATGTGAATCTTGCCGTCTGGCGCAATGCGCAGTAGACCATCAAAGCCGCTAGAGCCACCAGGGTGGAAGGCGTGGCCTACGCCAATACCAATAACTTTAGAGCCGTTACGCTGACCGCTTTCTTTCTTTTTTTCTTCCCAGTTGAAGCGTTCTGCGCCATCGCGCATAGCTTCTTTTAAGTAGGCGCTCGAAACTGGGCTGCGCTGTCCGCCAAATTTAGAATCACTGTCGGGTGCATTGAGTTCCCGTATGGCGAGGCGGTCGACCCCAAGGGTCTTTGCGGCCTTATCCATAAGGGGTTCCATAACGCAAGCTAGCTGGTTCTGGCCGGGGCCACGTTGCGCGCCCGAGGGCGGCGTATTTGTGGCGACTGGAATGCCTTTCCAGCGCATGGCCACGGGTTGATAGACCAGAGACAGTGCAAGCCCTGCATTTGCATAGTCGGGGAAGGCATCGTTGGCCCCGCTTTGTTGCACTACGTACAAATCGGCAGCGACAAGGCGTCCGTCTTCACTAAAGCCAAGCTTTACGTTTCCTTGGAACCCGTTGCGTCGAGAGCCGAGATAATATTCCTCAGCGCGACTGATGCGCATCATGCACGGGCGTCCAACTTTCTTCGACATATGGGCTGGTATTGTTGCGATTGGGTAGGCTGTACCTTTAGATCCAAAGCCGCCACCGCAGTATTCGGCAATGAGAATGAGATCTTCCGTCTCGATACCACAGTATTTGGCATAGTCCGGGACATTAAATGTATGGCTTTGGGATGATGCATGAAGGTAGCATTTCCCATTTTCCCAATAGGCGAAAGCGCTACGTGGTTCCATGCTCTGATGAGGATGTCCTGCGATAACAAACGTTTCATCGAGAACAAGCGCGGCCTTGGAGAAACCGCCGTCCACGTCACCGTAGTCCCACTCACTTTGAGGTTTACCGCGTGGCAATTCGTCATCGTCGGCAGCTGCGAAGTCACGCGCCGTCCATTTGTGCCGTTCGGCTTTGCCTCTAAACAACGCCACGTTGCCGCTGTCATGGACGTCCGGCCCGCCTGGAAACAGGCTGACTAATGGATCAATTACGAATGGCCGTGATTCATATTCAACTTTGATTTTTTCGAGGGCGTTGGACGCGACTTCTTCACTGATCGCTGCAACGGCCAAGATAGGGTCTCCGACATACTTTGGATGGTTTGTCAGGATCGGCATTTGCGGTTCAGGTATGTTCGGGACGTCGTCCGCGGTCATGACGTCGATCACGCCGTCCATCTTCAGCGCCTCAGATGCATCCACGTTGCGCACAATGGCATGCGGCATAGGGCTGACCATGAGCTTGATAAACAGCATCCCTTCGGCACGGAAATCCTCGGAGTATTTCGCTTTACCCGTAACCTTGGCGCGTACGTCGGGCGGTGTGAAGTTTTTACCAATATGTTTGTAGGCCATGTTAGCTCACCCGTGCTGCGCGCATGATTGAATTGAGGTAGTGGTCGTAGGCACCACACCGGCAAAGATTTCCAGCCAAACCTTCCCGCGCTTCTTGACGGGTTGGGTTGGGGTTGTTCTTGAGCAGGGCAACGCCAGACATCACTTGTCCCGGGGTGCAAAACCCGCATTGAGGACCTAGTTCATCAATCATGGCTTGCTGGACAGGATGCAATGTTCCGTCTGGCTGCTCCAACCCTTCGACAGTCGTGACGTCTCGTCCACGGACAGAGTGGGTCAGGGTTGAGCATGAATTATGCGTAACGTCATCGATCAGTACGGTGCAGGCGCCGCACTCACCACGGTCGCAGGCAAGCTTGGTGCCGGTGAGGCCCAGCTTGTACCGTAGCGTCATCGCTAGTGTTTCGTTCGGCAGGACGTCGACTGGGCGGTTTTTGCCGTTGATGTTGAGTGTAACGAGGCGTTCGACTGACCCGACTGCCGGCGCGGTATCATCTGAACATCCGCTCAAACCTGTCAGCATAAATCCACCAGCAGAGGCTACGGCACCGGTCGCGATAACACTTTTAATAAAGGTCCGCCGCGTGACAGGGTCACGAGCGTCTTCATAAACAGGCCGATCGCCGGGTTCTCTAATTGCTGTCTGCGGAGTGTCGTTCGCCATAAATTAAATCTCTCTCTTAGTAAGCCGGTTGCGTGGCTGGGTATCCAAAAATTTAAGCCACCCTAAATACCCTAGGAATTAGGCCAAATGTAGTGAATTCGACCCCGAATAATGTTTGAATCCCGATTCACCGCCACGGTGCGACCATATTTACCAGTTTGGCTTGCTCTTCTTAGCCATCTGAGCCCTTTTTCCGCACCCAATAAGCCATTAGGTTCTGGGCCTGAAAGTAAAAGGGAATCGCTACGCTCATGTCTTCTGATCGAATTATCCGCCACCATTTGGTCGACCGCCTGTTTCACTGGGCCATGGCGGCCAGCATGTTGACCCTGCTTGGAACAGGCTTATGCCCGATTCTCGGCCTGGAATTTGATTGGGTGCCGGTTCACTGGATCGCGGGGGTGATATTAGCGATCACTGTTATTTGGCACATTACTAGAGCTTTGCTGCAACAAGACTTGATGTCAATCTGGATCGGCCCAATTGAACTTCTAAAAACGATAGGGTCTATCAGAAGCGGCATTTTTTCGAAGCCTGGGAAGTACTCGATTGCTCAACGGTTGATGCACAGCACCGTGACTGTGTTTTGCTTAGGTGCGCTGGTTACAGGCCTATTGATGATGGTTCGGATTGATACGCCGTTCTGGGAGAGAAACCCTTACCTCCTCTCTCAATCGACGTGGGGTTGGATTTACGTTCTGCACGGCCTGGCTGCTCTTATCTTTGTTAGCGTGATCATGCTGCATGTTTACTTTGCGCTACGCCCTGAAAAATTGTTTTACACGCGTTCTATGATCCTCGGATGGATTACACGCAAAGAATTGGAGGACAACCATGACCCAGATTTATGGAAAGACGCAGGAGATCACTCAGTATGAGCGATGACCTAAAGTTTGCTGCTTGTGTTGAAGCCATAGAATCTGCTTATGAGTTTATGCTCGCGTATGCTGCGCAGGGCAGGGATAAAGAAGGCTCGTGTGCCGACGGTCCATCTATCCGCGTATTCTTGACGTCGGCGAGTGCAGCGCTTCATGCAGTAGAGCCAGCGTTACAGGATAAAATTTCTGGCGGGGCTAGTGAAAATGCAGAGCAACTTAACGGTTTTTCTGCGGTCTTAGGCGATGATGCCAAGCGCGCGGCTGCGGCAGTTGATTTGGCTCTGTCTGTGCCCTCGATCTCGTCTCAGTTGGTCGACAACCTCAATGCATCAATCCATTTGAGGGCTCTGTTAACCAGCCTATTCCTCGTTGATGAGGCCATGCGCAAGTCCTAGCCCGCGTTGATATGCGTAATCTCTGAGGTTTTTGAAAATGGTGCTGCCGGAAGGAATTGAACCTTCGGCCTCTCCCTTACCAAGGGAGTGCTCTACCCCTGAGCTACGGCAGCACAAGCTCGATGACCTTTATCTATCTCAGCGGCGCGGACAATGCCACAAGGCCTAAGGGGGTGCAAGGCGCTGTTTTTGGCTTTAAACCGGTCTTTTTCTGGGGTTCGAGTAACGGTTGACCGACTTGGAAGACGCCGCCAAACTGATGTTTCATTCGCCTTAAATAGGTTAGGCCAACGTTTATGCCCGATACGCCCAAACAGAAATTGCCGACGAAGACTGAGGCGGCCAAGGTCCGATCTGCTGCTGCGCTCAGAGAGAACCTCAAGCGCCGCAAAGCACAGGCGCGCCAACAGTCTGAGAGGTTGGTGATAGCCGCCCAGAAACAAAGTCAAGGTCACGACAAAACTCAATAGCTTGAGACCCTGCGAACCCTGGGCTACAAGACATGATACTTTTTTTGTAGATTTATCCAGGTGAGGGGAACCCGGTCATGTCTGTAATGCCCGACAGTTGGATCCGTCGTAAGGCGGTAGAAGATGGCATGATCGAGCCGTTCACGGACCGGCTCGAGCGGAAAGACGTTATCTCGTATGGCGTGTCGTCTTATGGTTACGACGCCCGGGTGTCTGACGAATTTAAGATATTCACAAATGTTAATAATACCGTTGTGGACCCAAAAAACTTTTCGACCCAGGGATTTGTTGACCGCAAAACAGATGTCTGTGTCATCCCACCGAATAGTTTTGTATTGGCGCGCACCGTTGAATTGTTCCGCATCCCTCGTGACGTGCTGGTGATTTGTCTTGGCAAGTCGACGTATGCGCGCTGTGGAATCATCGTCAATGTGACGCCTCTCGAGCCAGAGTGGGAGGGCCATGTGACGCTGGAGTTTTCTAATACTACGCCACTACCAGCCCGCATCTACGCCAACGAAGGCGCATGCCAGTTTATTTTCCTCAAGGGCGACAGCGAGTGTGATGTTTCCTATGCGGATCGCAAAGGAAAGTATCAAGGTCAGCAGGGCGTAACCCTGCCGAAGCTCTAAGTTACGTGCCCTTGGTGTACCAAGCTTCAGTCTTTCTTCTGCCCCACCTAATCGGAATGGTGTAACGCATGGACGCTATTCGTATACACGGCGGTATTCCGCTTAACGGTGAGATCGCGATTTCAGGCGCAAAGAATGCTGCGTTGCCCCTTATGGCGGCGTGTTTGCTGAGCGACGAACCGTTGGTTCTTTCGAATGTACCGGCGCTTGCAGATATAAATACGATGGCCCGTTTGCTGGAACAGCATGGCGCATCGATTGAGCCAGTTGATGACGGCCATACAGTCACACTCCACGCCAACACGATTACGAGCACGGAAGCGCCATACGACTTGGTTCGTAAGATGCGTGCATCGATTCTTGTGCTTGGACCACTTGTGGCGCGTGAAGGGCGGGCTAGAGTGTCCTTGCCGGGTGGCTGTGCAATCGGGACACGCCCTGTGGACCTTCACCTCAAAGCTCTTGAAGCATTAGGTGCAGAAATCGAACTTACCGGCGGGTATGTGGAGGCGCGTATTCCCGCAGGGAAGAGCCGCCTAACAGGCGCTCGCTTTACGTTCCCTATGGTTACGGTCGGTGGCACTGAGAACTTGCTAATGGCGGCCTGTCTGGCTGACGGCGAAACTGTGATTGAGAACGCAGCGCGGGAGCCCGAGATAACCGACCTTGCAATGTGTCTCATTGCCATGGGCGCAAAAATTACAGGCCTTGGCTCGGGAACTCTCACTGTGAAGGGCGTTGATCGATTGCATGCTGGGTCCCACAGCGTTGTGCCAGACCGCATCGAAACAGGAACGTATGCGCTGGCGGCCGCTATTACGCGCGGCACGATAAAGCTCACGAATACAAGGGCGGATATTCTTGATTCTATTATTGGTGCGATGCGTCAGGCTGGCGTGGGTGTTACAATCGAAGGTGATTCAATTACCGTCACGGCCTCAAGTGGCTTAAAGGGCGTGGACGTGATGACAGAGCCGTACCCGGGTTTTCCAACGGACATGCAGGCACAGTGGATGGCACTCATGACCACCGCCGATGGTGCGGCGATGGTGACGGAAACAATTTTCGAAAATAGGTTTATGCATGTCCCTGAGCTCGGGCGTTTCGGCGCAGATGTGAACGTTCACGGCGGCTCGGCGATCGTGCGTGGAAAGGCGAATTTATCCGGCGCGCCAGTCATGGCAACCGACCTGAGGGCTTCGGTATCTCTGGTACTAACAGGGCTCGCAGCTAAGGGCGAAACGATCGTTAATCGCGTCTACCACCTCGACCGCGGTTATGAGCGGTTGGAAGAAAAGCTTGCAGCGTGTGGCGCTCGGATAGAGCGCATTCAAGGCGTTTGAAGTTTAGACCCTCAGAACACCAAATTTTATATGGCTTTGCGATCGGATAGGCCGTTATTCGGGACGAATATCAAGTCATATTGGGGTGATAGTGTTCTTAAAACTGTGAGGCTTAAATGCTGAGCGCCGTTTAACAAAAATTACGAGAAGCCAGCTAACTAATCTGATTTGAAGGTGCTGTTCCTAAACTGCACTCTAAGGAAATTGTCAAGGTGGCTTGATACAGAATGGCTATTCGAAATCTCAAAAGCGACTATTGAAAAATAATTTTCCCAACCGGAATATTATCTTCATGATCTGGAATTTAATTTACCTGGCTAGAATTTTTAAAGCCGCGGGCGGGGTGCTAGCCCATAGTAATAGGCATTTTTTGTGGGATGCAGGAAGTCGATTCGACTCGGATAACGCGTAGCACCGCTAACTGAGCGCGGGGGAAAATTGAGGCCACCCCTAGCTCTTGAACGCCTTGCGTGCTAAACGCGCGGCCATTATCGAGATTTAATTGGACGTCTGGAAATGGCCCAAGATCAGCTCATTATAGCTCTGCCAAAGGGGCGAATCATGGAAGAGGCGAGACCGCTCTTGGATGCGGTTGGGATTCAACCTGAATCTGCCTTTGATGACGGCAGTTCACGTCAGCTGCAATTTTCCACCAATCTAGATCACGTGTCGATTATTCGGGTGCGATCGTTTGATGTTGCTACCTTTGTGGCCTTCGGGGCTGCTCAGTTGGGTGTCGCCGGAAATGACGTGCTGATGGAATTCGATTATCCGGAAATTTACGCGCCCCTTGACCTTCGAATTGGTGGGTGCCGGCTATGTATTGCGCAGTCGAAAGAATTAGGTGAGACCTTTGATGTCTCGCGGCTATCACATGTCCGGGTAGCAACAAAGTACCCAGAGACGACCAGGCGGTACTTTGCCGCTCAAGGACTTCAGGCGGAATGCGTAAAACTGAATGGTGCGATGGAACTCGCACCAAAGCTCGGGTTAACGCCTCGCATTGTTGATCTTGTGTCATCCGGTCGGACCTTGAAAGAGAATGGTTTGGTGGAGGTTGCGACCATTGCTGACATATCATCTCGTTTGGTTGTTAACCGGACGGCGCTTAAGGTGCGTTCTGAAGAAATTAACGGTTGGATTGAAGAATTCCGGAGTGCGGTGGATGCCCAAGCGGCTTAGCAATACCGACGCAGACTTTGAAACCGCGTTCGACAGCTTGCTTACGGCGAGCCGAGAAGAGAAGTCGGATGTGGACGGCGTGGTGTCCGGCATTATTGCCGACGTTAAAGCGCGTGGCGATGAAGCCGTTCTTGAATATACCGCAAAGTTTGATCGTTTAGATGTATTGGCCGGTGGCTTGGCGATTTCTCCGGATGAGATTGCTGAGGCTAAGTCAGCTTGTGATCCGGGCCTTCTAGAAATAATGCAAGTGGCGGCAGCGCGCATTCGAAGTTACCACGAGCGCCAGATGCCTGCAGACCTCCGCTATGATGCGAGCGAGGGCGTTTCACTTGGGTATCGCTGGACTGCGATGAAGGCTGCGGGGCTTTATGTCCCTGGCGGGACTGCAGCGTTGTTTTCATCGGTGCTTATGAATGCAGTTCCGGCTCGGGTGGCAGGTGTCGAGCGTTTGGTTGTGACGCTGCCAACCCCCGACGGCAAGACTACGTCTTCAATGCTCGCTGCGTGCTCCATAGCTGGTGTGGACGAAGTTTATCGCGTTGGTGGAGCGCAAGCGATTGCTGCTCTAGCTTATGGTACGAACACTATAGAACCTGTTGATGTCATTGTTGGGCCGGGCAACGCTTATGTTGCCTCGGCAAAAAAGCAGGTCTTTGGCGATGTCGGTATTGATATGGTCGCTGGCCCGTCAGAAGTAACGGTTGTTGCGGATGGGCAAAATGATCCCGCATGGATTGCTGCAGACCTCCTCGCGCAGGCGGAGCACGATACTTCGTCCCAGTCTATTTTAATTACTGATGACAGCAGTTTTGGTGACCGCGTTGCTGAATCTGTGGAACTCCAGGTTAAGTCATTAGGGAGGGCCGATATTGCACAAGCTAGCTGGGAGGTTCATGGGGCGATTATTGTCATTCAATCGATGGAAGACGCCCCTGCGCTCGTGGACCGCATTGCGCCAGAACACCTTGAACTTGCAGTTAAAGACCCGGAAGCGCTTTCTGAAAAAATTCGAAATGCGGGCGCAATTTTTCTCGGCCGTTATACGCCCGAGGCTATAGGCGATTACATCGCGGGGCCTAGCCACGTTCTACCGACATCCGGCACAGCACGCTTTTCTTCCGGGCTTAGCGTTATAGATTTTTTGAAGAGAACGTCATTGATCGGATGTACGGCAGATGGATTGCGTTCGATTGGGAAAGGCGCCGCGGCAATGGCTGAAGCCGAAGACTTAGTCGCTCACGCTCGATCAGTCTCGATCCGGTTGAACCTGGAATAGGGGGCGGTCGTGCCATCTGGGGCAGACCCAAAACACTTGTCCGACACGGATGAACCCAAGAATTCAATCGTCAAGATAATGCTAGACGAAGGTTCCTTCTTGCGCCGCCGCCCCGAGGTCGAGCATGAGCGGGCTGTTGCCCTATTTGATTTGCTAGAGCGCAATACCTTTGAGTTGTCAGGTGAGGGAGCGGTCCCCAGCCCTTATCATGTAAGCCTTGCGCTCAAAGACGACAGGCTTGTCTTCGTGCTGTCAACGCCCAAAGATGAACTGATCCAGGATATCGTACTCTCCGTTCGCCCGTTTCGTTCGATCATCAAAGATTACTTTATGATCTGTGAGTCTTATTTCGACGCGATTAAGACAATGTCGCCAACTAAAATTGAAGCGATTGATATGGGGCGGCGTGGTTTACACAGCGAAGGGGCGGAAATGCTTAAAGAGCGTCTCAGCGAATACATTGTCCTTGATCATGACACCGCTCGTCGGTTGTTCACCCTGTTATGTGTGCTCCACATGCGAGTGTAGAGACATGGATTTTCTACCTTCTGCAGTTCTGTTTTGTTGCACGCATAATGCAATTCGATCTCCTATGGCAGAGGGAATAATGAAACGGTTTCATGGGGCTCAGGTGTTCGTAGACTCGGTCGGTGTGCACGCTGGAGAAACGGACCCATTCGTCATTGAAGTGATGAAGGAGATTGGGGTGGATATCAGTAAGCATAAAGTTAAGACATTTGATCAGCTCGCAGACGGTTCATTTGATTACATAATCTCGTTGTCACCCCATGCGCAGCACAAGGCCGTCGATCTCACCCGCTACATGGCCTGTGAAGTTGTGTTCTGGAATACCTTCGACCCGACCCTTGTGAGGGGGTCTCGGGAAACGCGCCTGACAGCCTATCGTGAGGTCCGAGATCGGCTTCAGCAGCGCATTTTGGAGATATTCCCCTACACGGAAGACGGGGCATTTTAGCAACAATTGCGCGGATTCCGTGGTTTATGTATGAAAACCCTTGACCCGAGGGCATTCTGTGCCCTTTCTGTGCACCGAAGTGTGGTCTAGGTCTGTTATTAGGCCGCCGAATAACCCTAGTGATGAGGATTGATGGCTAAAGAAGAAATGATGGAGTTTTCCGGAACGGTATCGGAAATTCTTCCGAATGCTATGTTCCGGGTGAAGCTGGAAAATGAGCATGAAATACTTGCACACACATCCGGTAAAATGCGGAAAAATAGGATACGCGTCCTCGCTGGAGATAAGGTCAATGTGGAGATGACACACTACGACCTTACTAAAGGGCGCATCACATTTAGATTTAAGTGATGTTTAGGCGCGGCCAGACTTAGGCTGAGACGGCACCGACATTATGGCATTTATTCTCGCATCGGCCTCACCTCGCCGCATGGAACTCCTTGGCCAAATTGGCCAGCAGCCAGATGCTGTTATCCCCGCGAATATAGATGAGACACCTCGACTAGAAGAATCACCAAAGGCTCTGGCTTCTCGCCTAGCGTTGGAAAAAGCCAAAGTTGTGGCAGGTGCGCATAGCTGCGATATTGTTCTGGCTGCCGATACTGTCGTCGCATGCGGGCGCCGTATTCTTGCTAAGCCAAAGAATGAGCAAGACGCTAAGCGATACCTCACTTTGTTGTCGGGACGGCGGCACCGTGTTTACGGCGGGATAGCAGTTGTTACGCCCCATGGAGCGCGTGTCAGGTCTGTTATGACCCAAGTCACTTTCAAGCGACTATCGCCAGATGAAATCGGGTCTTATTTGGCCTGTGATGAGTGGCGAGACAAGGCGGGTGCGTACGCTATACAAGGTCGAGCAGCATCATTTGTGAAGCAGATCAACGGTTCGTATTCGAACGTCGTGGGGCTTTGTTTGTATGTGACCGAAGCAATGCTTGTTGGTTCCCTTGGGTCAGGTCTTAATGCCCAAGATTGACACGCTTCTTGTGGACCGTAGTCCTGGTGAAACCCGAGTGGCTGCGCTTGCAGGAAACCATGTCATTGAAGTGTATCATCACCGCATTGGTCTGCCCGCTGCAGGGGCGCTATATCGCGGTCGTGTTGGCAAGCCGTTGCCCGGCTCACAATCTGTTTTCGTGGATATTGGGCTTGAGAGTTCTGCTCTACTTGCGTGCGGTGTAACCCGTCCGAGCGAGGGGGTATCCGTTGATGTGCGCATCGTGCAACCGCCTCGCAACCACAAGGGCGCCAAAGTGGCTCTTATCCGTGATGCAGAAATATCCAAAGCGCTGACAGAATTTAAAGCGCCCATCTGCCTCGCCGAGGCTGAGCACCCTCTAGCCTTTTGCGGGCGCACTTATCAGCATAGCCTTAAGAGTATAATTGTGACGCCCAACGATATTGACCATGCTATGGCTCGTATGCTGGACAGTAGTCTTCACAGTTTTATTCATCCGGATTCGTCTGACGTGTTTCGTGATTACGGTGTAGATGAGGCGATCGAACGTGCCTTGGACCCGGTAGTTCCATTCGAAGGCGGTGGTAAGTTGATTGTCGAATATACGGCTGCACTGACAGCGGTCGATGTTGATGCTGGTCCAATGCCCGTCGTAGAAGCAAATAAGAGTGCGGTTGATGTATTGGCGCGCGAGTTGCGCCTTCGCGCTATAGCGGGTCCAATTATTGTTGACCTTATTCCGTCTGCGGGGCGAGGTGACCTCGTGGAGCGCCTTCGGAAGCTCGTCGCTGACGACCCGGTACCAACGCGTGTTTCCGGGCTGACACCAGAAGGCCGAGTGGAGCTTAATAGACGTCGAAGCAGGGCCTCTCTCTCAGATTTACTAATGGATAACCCTTCTCTTCCGCGCCCTTCCATATACGCTGTAGCGCTTGATGCGCTTAGGAAAAGTGTCCGTGAGGGGTTAGTGAGTGGGTCGGTTCGCATTACGGTGCATGCTTCTGAGCGGGTTGTTTCTTTGCTCCGGGGGCCCATGCAATCGGCGCGTGTTGAAGCTGAAGACCGGTTGAAGACATCCTTAACGTTGCAAGTAGTTCCAGACGTCGATATTTCTTACGTAGATATTGTTGCAGGTTGAGAGACCATGGAGAAAGAACTGAGTGGAAGTGCTGATACAGGTCGACCAGAGGGGGTGCGTGTGACGGCAGAAAAATGTGTCAGATGCAAAGAGGCCGTAGTGCCACGTTTCCGCCCTTTCTGCTCACTACGGTGCTCCAATCTTGACCTTTCTGGATGGCTGACGTCGCAGTATAGAATCAGAACTGATGAAATTGCAGACGTCACTGAGTATGAGCCAGTGGTGGATGATGATTAAGTCTAATATTCATCAATACCTCCCTGGTGAGAGAATGGCCTGTGACCCTAGTCGCAAACGAAGTTCGCTTTCTTAAACGTAGTTCTAGGCTTGTTGTGGGCTAAGCAGCGTTCTATAGGATGTTTCTATAGATGGTTGTTAAGGCCTTAGCCTGAGTAATCTGCTAGGCCTATAATAAGGCGATCTAAACTCAGTATTTTAAGAAATTTAAGTTTATTAGCGCCTAAGCACCAAGCTGGACAGGGTCTGAAATCTCTTTTATAAGCCGCCTTTCCTAGCCGTTTCTAGGGTTTGCCCAGGTAGCTCAGTTGGTAGAGCAGCGGACTGAAAATCCGCGTGTCGGTGGTTCGAATCCGCCCCTGGGCACCATTAAAAACCCTAAGTAAACTGCCGTGAACGCGGGTGAAAAGCTTTGAGGCGTTTGCCAGGTTATTTTACGAGAGTCAGGTGAGGTTTTCATGCTTACCGTTCATCATTTAGCCGTTTCACAATCTGAACGCATTGTTTGGTTGTGTGAGGAACTTGACCTTTCTTATGAGCTTGTCCGCTATGAGCGCGATGCTCAAACCAAGCTGGCTCCATCGGAATACAAGGCACTTCACCCCTTAGGCACTGCCCCCGTTATTACAGATGGGGACACAGTGCTCGCTGAATCCGGTGCCGTGGTGGAATATATTCTGGCAAGGTATGGCAACGGTCGTTTAGCCCCAGCACCGAATGACTCGGAGTTCGCCGATTATTTATTCTGGTTTCATTTTTCTAACGGCTCAGTCATGCCAACCAAGAGGTTGTTCAATCTAGCATCGGGTGCAGCGGCTGGAGCGATCAATAGCGACGTGATGGACGCTCTAACGGGACGATTAGATGTCACACATCATTTGATTGAGGAGCGCCTCGGTAGCGTCGACTATTTCGCAGGAAATACATTTACAGCGGCAGACATCATGAACGTCTTTGCGCTCACGACGATGCGTGTGTTCATACCGTTTGATCTGACGGACTTTCCGAACATACGCGCTTATCTAAAACGGATAGGGACGCGTGCGGCCTATCAGCAGGCCATGAAAAAGGGCGACCTAAATAGGCCGCCCAATCTCGTTCAAAGTGAAGACGGCAGCTTCGTACCAAAGGCCAATACATAAGAGAATGGTCGGCTCCATGCGCGATGCCGTTCTAGATCGTGACGGCGCTGACGACGCCATGTTCAAAGAGATCCTGCAGTCCTTCGTTGAACCGTCAGAGGGGATCGTGGCTGACCTGATCGCAGTCCACAACGCCCACTCCGCAGCAGACGTTAAGGCTGAGACCCACAAGCTCAAGTCCTCATCGCGCTCCATCGGAGCCAATGAACTGGCTGACACCTGCCTCGCCCTAGAGACCGCTAGTGCATCAGAAAGACCCTATAAACGTGGTTGTACATTCTTTAGAAGTGTTTGGCGCATCCACTCAACATTATAGCTTGAGACATAATCTTCGATTTCGCCGGCTTTAAACGCTCGCGTGATTTCTTCGATGGCATCATTTATAGTTTTTTTAGGTGTAAAACCTGCTTGTGTTAGCTTGTCGGAATTTAACCGATAGGACCGTGGGTCATTTGATTCCTTATAAATGATCTCGGCATTGGTACTTGAAGCAATATTTTCAGCGATGGACCGGACAGTAATGTTGTCGGCTCCGGCGTTGAATATACCTGTAATTTCAGGGTGCCGAACGAGATAGCAGTACAAGTCCGTAATGTCTTCAATATGTATGTTTGGGCGCTGCTGATCTCCGCCTAATACTGTGATCTTACCTCTGTTTAATGCTTGCATGGTTAAAAGGTTGACAACTACGTCGAGACGCAGTCGCTTTGATAAACCGCAGACCGTGGCGGGCCTTACAATCTGACAGTTCATTTGATCTGCATAAGATAGCACCATTCGTTCGGCGACCATTTTTGTCTTGTTGTAAACAGAGATTGGATAAAGAGGTAAGTCTTCTGTGATTTGTTCCTCATCCCTTACTCCATACACGCTGGCAGATGATGCGTAGATAAATTGTTTCACACCTTCTCTTGCTGCTTTATCAGCAAGCTGCATAGACGCTAGAGCACCCACTTCCCAAGTTAACAATGGATCAAGATCGCCACATGGGTCGTTGGCGACGGAAGCTAGATGAATTACGCATTGGATTTCTTTTAGCGATATATTGCTAAGGTCCCTAATGTCCTGCTTTATTATCTTTAGGTTTTCATGTTTATCCAGATAATTACCAAACCATTGTACATCCATAACGGTTACTATATGGCCCTGAGATAGCAATTTTGGCACTAAGACAGTGCCTTTGTACCCACACCCGCCGGTTACAAAAATATTCATACTGATCAAACCTCTAAATAATGGAGCGAGCGCGATAAGCGGTTAAAATATGTTTAGTACTTCAGGGTGCACCCCGAAGTTGGCCTCTAAGCCAAACATAGAAGAAATTTTGTTGTGAAACTTATTGGACTCTAGTCTTAGCTCTTCTTCGACACGGCTCACATCAGCCGAAGAAATCGAATTGTGCTCCAGCAGTCCAGCCATCTTGTTGTCAACATATGCCTGGGCAGAAAATTCACGTGTGCCATATGATATTGGTTTTCTATCAGGCTCCCAACCGATAAAGTCGTCAAGTAATGCTTGACCAGATAGCCAAAGTTCCATGTCATCAACAATCAGCGGGGCATAGGTCAAACCATCGCGTTTGGTCCCGGTCGCTACGTATATTCCGGGGTTCTCAGAAAGGGGACCAAGCATAGGCTTTCCATCAAGGGCGACTGGCCTATATCCTAATTGTGGGGAAACGAGCGACTTATCTAACTGACCGCTAAAATCTTCTTCAAGGCAATCTATCAGGTACTTCAAAGTAGCCATCCGATGCCCTTCATATGGCACGCGGGACAGATAGCTTCCTGCACCTAAGTAAAACGAATTTTTACTGCGAGGCACCAAATGAATCCCACATGTACTTCCCCGATTTGGAGTCCTTACTACACTTCGGTCTGGCAATAGATCTGTAATAAGATGACTTTCTGAAGTAACCTGCATAGCAGTACCTACTCCGAATAGTAGTGGCATCATTGAGTTTCCAAGATCTCCCAAGATATTTTTGGTGAATGACCCAGCTGCACAGATCACCTTGTCAGCCTTAACCTGATTGAGTTTTGTTGAAACCACAAAACTTGATTTTTGCGGCTGTATTGAATTTGCTTTCGTATCTAATAGTGTGATGTTTTCTGAGCGCCTGAATGCCTGATCGAACCAATCGAAGAGCATTGGAGTTGATAGTGCCATTTCCTTTTCAAGTTGAAGAAATTGACAGGATTTTCCGATCTTCATGCTGCGGCGAAGATGTGTAATGGCAGAAGTTTGGTCTCTAAAAGTCCCGGCCTTCATGGACGCAAGCTTGATGGCTTCGAAACACCCAGTTTCGAGTTCAGTAGCGTCGGGCTTAAGGTATACTATGGTCTTGTCAGCGACCAAAATATTATCAGTGATGCGGTGATGCTTAAGGAACTCACACCACTTAGTTATTGATTTTTGTCCTATTTCTAACTTGCGGCGGACATATGCTTGTTCTGCATCAACATAGTCGATTTCTCCAAACACGTTCAGCATCGCGCCAGCGGCTACGCTCGCAGAGCCAGAGCGGTTCTTAGGCCCGATTAAAACAACTTTTCTATTATAAGGGGGGCTCGACAATCTTATAGCGGCCAAGCAACCTATGATACCGTTTCCGACTATGGCTAGGTCAAATTGATTAGTCATAACTTTGGAGCGCCCTGCATCTTAACTACTCAATTAGCCTGCTAGCCAGAAACATAAAAAATACTAGTGATAGATAAGGTAATTAATCTGCCTATACCAACTATTCAGAAATGATAGACAATCATTGTATTTTAACAATATAAACATGAAGAAAATCAGGAAATCACGAAATAA
>Ga0302118_10000533_pt1 | contig 18162 bp, 18 predicted proteins | sample AG5_331_MG_FD_203126 | JGI IMG/M metagenome (GOLD analysis project Ga0302118, IMG submission 203126) | Marine microbial communities from Western Arctic Ocean, Canada - AG5_33.1 | ecosystem: Environmental > Aquatic > Marine > Oceanic | place: Canada: Western Arctic Ocean | collected 2017-10-01 | reverse complement strand
GACTACATCGACGACGACAGCTGCTACGACGACAACCGTTGCGCCGACTACATCGACGACGACAGCTGCTACGACGACAACCGTTGCGCCGACGACAACTACTTCGACGACAAGCACACCGACCACCTCGACGACGGCGGCACCGAGCACGACGGTTACGCCTGCTCCTTATTGGTGGTGCTCTTATTGTTACCAAGGCATTGGGTATTCAGCTTCTTACACCACAGAAAACGACTGTAATAGCCATTCACCGTGCTCATGGTCAGGCGGGTGCACTGAATACGCTTGGGACGTGACCCCAAGCGTAATAAACTGCACGACTACTCAAGCTCCGATCGTTACATCAACCACCACCACCCCTGCTACATCTTATTGGTGGTGCTCTTATTGCTACCAAGGCGTTGGGTATTCAGCTTCTTACGTTACAGAAAACGACTGTAATAGCCATTCACCGTGCTCATGGTCAGGCGGGTGCACTGAATACGCTATAGGAACGCAGCCGCCGTCTGCAAGCTGCACGACTACTCAAGCTCCGACAACGAGCACGACTACTTCGACAACGACAAGCACTACCGAAGCACCGACAAGCTCTTGGCTTTGCGAAACGTACGGGTATAGCAACGGATCTACACCACCGTGGGCCATGTTGGTGGATCATGGAATCATCATGGCGGCGGATACTTCTGCAGCCTATGTTGCATGCGAAGCAATTTCTCTTAATTATTGGAATAATAATGGTGGTAATCTCCCTCAAGGTTGGTATCCTCAATCTTCTTCTTATGGAACGTCAACGACATCCCCGCTGACCACTGCACCGGTAACAACGACCGCTGCGCCGACTACATCGACGACAACCGTTGCGCCGACTACATCGACGACGACAACGACCGCTGCGCACACTGCCTGCTGCTTAGCGTGGCCAACGGCGACAACTGGGTTTGCGGCACGCTCAACTTTCTTAGACCCAAATTGGTACGGAAATTCAAACGATACTTATTCGGGGCATAAAGGAATGGATGTACTTTTCCACACATCCGCTAATAGCACTTGTTGCAACAACCCAGATCAAGGTGTATGGGATGACATGAATAACAATCCTGTTTCTGTATATGCCGCTTGCGACGGCATAGTTTCCGGCGTGGAGGACGGTTACGAGGATGAATGCGATTCCAACAACCCAAGTGATCCTGTGCATGGTGAAGGTGGCACAAACTGCGCTGGTCAGAACTACCCCAATTACGTTAAAATTGACCATGGTGCCGCGACTTTTACCGCGCATGGATATAGGTATACAGAATATTTACATTTGCAAAAGGGGTCCATCCCAACTAATCTGGCCGTTGGAGATACGGTAACAAAAGGCCAAGAAATTGGAAAAATAGGTAGTTCAGGGAGGTCAAGTTGGCCACATCTTCACTTCTCTGCGTGGGATGACGCATACGTCGCTGTAGATCCATTTCTTGGGGTTACCCCGTACGGTTCAAACACGGCAGCAAGTATGTGGTGCGACCAATGCAATTTGCCTATTCATTTTGGGGCCGGCACGTCCGCCGCCACTTATCCGTTGCCGCCCGGACCGGGAGGCCCACCGTGCACAACGGTTACGCCGACAACAACGGCTGCGCCGACCACCTCGACGACGACAGCACCCGGCGCAAATACGTGCTGGGGGTGTTATAAAACTTATACATTAGCTTCCGGCGCTGCTGGATATTACGAATATTATTGGGGGGATAGTGTCGGGACCGGAATCCAAGATAAGTGTAATCTCAAAGCTACACAGCCGAATGGTTTGGCGCCGGGGGGTTGGACTGCTACTCAACTCGGTGACCCCAATGGCCCACCGTGGTCTATACTGTCGATACTAACTAGACCGAACCACCTTTGCGGCGCTCCGCCGACAACAACGACGACAAGCACTACGACAACCACGTGCGAACCTTGGTCGGGCGCTTTCATGCAAATGAACAGTGCGGGCGAATGCGAATGTCCTTGTTGTCCGTGCCCAGACTACTTTAAGCCTTGTGTCACGACAACCTCGACAACCACAACGACGCTCGAACCCTGCAATGAATGTGGCGGCTACTCTTCGAGATGCGGCAACCCAAGTAATGCGATAGGCTCGACCATTACTCCGGGGGTTACGTGGGCGCAAACTACGGGGGCTTTATCCGGGGCGAACGATACTCATGTTTACGCGTTAACTTTGACTGCGGGTAAATCTTACAGCTTTTCGACTGGACAATGTAATGGGGAGGGTACGTCTATTACTAATTATGATAGTTTCTTATGTTTGTACAATTCGTCTAATGTGAACGTGGCGTCGAACGATGACAGCGTCGGAAACTGTAGTAATCCTTCGCCGATTGGAAACTTAGACTCGTATATAGACTGCTATCAAGTACAGGCCTCAGGAACCTATTACATTGTCGTTTCCGGATATGCAGGTTATTTTGGTGATTATACGTTGTCTTGGAAAGAATGCTCAACGGCGACAACAACGACTGCGGCCCCAGCGACATGGAATTGCACCAACAAGTTGCAAGCCACCGGCAGCAATTGCCGTCAGGTCCCCCGCCCTTACGGTACAAATCCGTCGTGGTCTGTCCCCGGCGAATACTCAACGCTGGCGGCCTGCCAAGCGGCGCTGAGCGCTGGGAATTGCGGCTGCGTTTACACGGCGTCTCCTTGGGGTGATATGGGGCCATCATCGGGTATGCCTATCTGCACGACAACAACCTCGACGACTGCGGCCCCAGCTACGACGACGACAACGCCGGGTCCCGCCGGCGGAGGCTCTGACATATTAGTTCAGGTGTGCGGCACCAGTGGGTCAGCAGGAGTATATCCTTGCGACTCCAACATTGGCACCGTCGCGGTTGGAGATGTTGTGAGTTTCGACTATCCTGACTGCGGCACCGTAACATCAATCACAGCCATCATGGCACCAATGTACACCATTACCAGTTCCGCCTACTCTGATTGCAATGATTGCGCCAGCGATGTCCCTTAGAAAATGAAACAACAAGATTTAGTAATTAACAACATATCTATTGTCCTTAATATTGATGAGGATAGCTGGGTAACTAGCAGTTTAGTTATATTGAAGCCTGACGCAACTTCACTTGAAGCTTTAGATATTATTAATTATTTATACGAAGAAGGGTTCATATTAGACAGAAGAATAGAATATAAAATAGTGTAATTATTTAAACAAATGCCCCCCATGAATACGCCCTACATATCACTACAAGCAGCCTTTGAGGTTATAGATAAGGTCGTTAATGAGTATGATTCACTGATCTACGGAGCTAACACTCCTGAAGAAAAGCATGTAGGCAGAGTGGGCTTAACCGCTGCTCTGAAAATAAAAAAAGGACTTTTAAGGGCCGCTAAAGAGAGGGAGAGGGACTTCGATTAAGATTTTTTAATCTTCTTAATCCTTTCGATTAATTCGAAAATTTTAACCTTAGGAATGTCTTCTAAAGTATTTACCTTGTCGATCTTTTCATACCCGTCCGATTCAAGTCTGGACTTTAGTTTGTCAAAAGAGATGCCCTTCTCTTTCATTACCGCTTTAAGGCAGGATACTGGGTCCGCTTGGTTCTGCCCAGCGGGCTCTTGCTCTAGCGGAAACTTAACGCCAGACGCAGGGAGCTCGTCTTGAGCGACGATGTTAATTCTAAGAAAATTACGGACACATCTTACAAACGCTCTGTTTTCGGCGATCGGAGCAAGAAAAAATTTAGCGAAACTCTGCGTGTTGTTGGGTGATGCGTCACCAATGGCGGAGAAAGTGACCTCCCTGCCTTCGGTTTCGTAATTGGGAATCCAAATTATCTTGCAGGTCGCCACAACGTACTCTGGTGAGGGGGAGGTTACTGTATATGTCACATCAGTGTAGCCTCTGATTTGAGCCAACTCCTTAATTCCCCCGAGGAGGACGATGAGTTGGCTGTCTTCTAGCTTCGAAACGTCTGTTTCGGAGGTTTTTTGCCTGTTGGACACAAGGTGTTCGGGCTTGACCATTTTTCTCCAGTCAATGAACCCTCCCTCGTTAAAAACGTAGTCAACAGATTTGTCGGTTATTAAACCGTTGTCGTCTCTTTTAATTTTTTTTAGTTTCATAATTTACCAAAGGTCGTCTTCATCTTCTGTTTTGACGGGAACATGAGAAGCCTCTTCGTCTCTTCGCTCTTGCTTTTTCTTGAAGGAGGCTTCCATTATTTTATCTGTTAAAGCAAAGCTTTCGTTTAGGAGATACACTAAGTGCTCTCTGAGGAGTTTCGCTTCTGGAAAAGTTAAGCCTATGATATAGCTTTGTCTATTCGTCGAGTCTTCTTTAGCTTCTCTGGTAACTCTGAAAGAAAAGCCCTTTTGTTTTGTTCCTTCGATCCATTCACCATCGCTTGTCTTTTGCTTAGGCACGTATGGGCCAAAGGAAAATCTTACGACCTGATTGCTTCCGTGGTAACCAGAAACCTCGGCGTTTCTGTCTACGGCATCAACCATGGCGGCTATTTCTGTTTGGTTAAACTTAATGTTTACATTCTTGCCTTCAACCTTTTTGTTCTTTTGGAAGGAGCCAATTTTGCGAGAAGCATCCCAAGAGTCCTGCTTGATCATGTTAGAAAAAAATGAATTGTCTCTTTTGTTAAGGTAGAAGGACATGGCTGTGCCTGTCACTTTCTCCGTGGGCTTGTAAAAGCTTATCATACTACAAGTATAGGGGTTTTTTTATTAATGTCAAGCATCTTTCAGGTCGGACAATTTAGTGTAAATTCTGTTGGTTTGTATTGCTATTCTGTCCGCGAAGACTACCTCTTCCTTTTTCTTTCCCGTTACAATTATGATGTTATTTTCTGAGGGTGGGTTCTGCGCATTTTCTGACAGCATGTTTTCTAACCTCTTAGAAAAGATCATTACTTTTATGTTGGCCGTCTCGTCTTTAACGAAGGCCTTCATGTACTGGTTATCGTTTCTGGATTTGCCAAAATACGGCTTGCTTTCTATAGTGCCTACAAACGATACGCTTTCGTCAACTTCCGCGTCTTCGACCTCTCTTAGCGTCATTAAGCCGTTCCTTTTCTTTTCAAAAATATCTATAAGAGTTTTACCGCAAGTATAACCTAATAGGTGGTTTTCGTAATACCAATTCGCAAAGGATTCTGAGTATTTATTTTTAAAGTAAATCTGTTTATATGGCTCAGACTTTGTTTTTATTGTCTTGAGTCTCGTGTCCTTAATTATCAGTTTACCTTTGTCGTCTTTTTTACCGGATAAAGACTTTATTATTTCGACTAAATCGGAGTTGTGCTTCCCGTCCATTAACAATGCTGCAGCTTTTTCTTTTTTGGTAAGAATGTTCCAGAGTTGAGCTTCGTAGACTATCTTGCTTCTGGACGAATGGAAGCCCTCGAAGGTACCTGCTTGGATTAATGCGGAAAGAATGCCGATGGTAAGCCCTGATTCTTTCGCTCCTTCAAAGACCTCGAATTTGCCTGAGTAATTATTTTTAAAATTATTTAATTTTTCAATAGATTTTTCGGAAATCCCCTTTATGGACAACAGTCCAAATCTTATGTTTTCGTTTTCGGTGTTGAAATCCATGTCGGATTTAATTATGTGTGGGCTAAGTAGCTCCACGCCAAAGTGAGACATTTCCCTTTGTATTTTAGATATCTCTTGAATTGGGTCTGGCTCATGCCTAGTCATCTTAAGTAAGCTCAGAAAGAACTGTTGGGGGTATTTGAATTTTAAGTAGACCGTGATCGCCGCTAAGGCTGCGTAAGATATGGAATGGGATTTATTGAACGAATAATTCGCGGAATCTTCGAGAAGTTTCCACAGTATTTCTCCGACTTTTGGGTCTATTTTGTTCGTCTTTACCTTGTCTTTGATTTTTTTCTTCCACTTTCTAACTTCTGTTACCTTTTTCTTACCGACAATCCGTCGGAGCAATTCCGCTTCGTCTAGGCTGAACCCGACTTTGTTCGCCATTTTCATTAACTGCTCTTGATATAGAGCGACCCCTCCCGTCTCCGATAAGATGTCGTCGAAAAATGGATGGATGGATTTTGTTTCCCCTGTGTTAACGTACTCGGCGTATTGATCCACGAAAGCTAACGCGCCGGGTCTTGCCAAGGCCAAAACACCGCTGAGCTCTTCTAGGTTCTTGGGTTTAACTTTCCGGCACACCCTATAGTTCGTGTCTGCCTCGATTTGGAATAACCCGTGAGGCGTCCTGAGGTTTTGCAAATTATCATAAATCAAGCTGTCAGTTAGATCTATGTCGGAGATTTGAATGCCTACATTGTTGCAGACGTCATTAACTACTGAGACCGCCCTGAGTCCAAGTATGTCAAGCTTTACGTTGAACATGGACACCCAGTTCATATCGTAAGAAGAAACAAAGCTTTTCTTATCTGAGGTAAGTTCTGTTGGGCAGGTGTCTTCCATCATGTCGTAAGAAAGGGAAATCGCCGAGGGGTGCACTCCTTTGTTTTTATTAAGCCCTTTTATCTTGAGGGCGATATCATAGCATTCTCTATTCTCGTCGCACCATTCTCTTAGCTCTGGGACCTCGGCGTAGGCTTCTTTTAAGTCTTTTACTTGTCCGAATACTTTTGGAATAAGGGACGACACCTTGTTCATTTCTTGTTCGGATTTCGACGAAACTACCTTGCCGCACTCCTTCATGCAAAGCTTGCCGCTTAGTGTGTTCAGCGTGATAATCTTAGCTGTCTTGCCTGAGAACTTGTCGTCTAAAAATTTTAATACTTTTTGGCGATTATAATAACAAATATCTAAATCTACATCCATCATCAACGAACCGTCTAGATAGGTTACGCCGTCTACTATATTTTTCTTGGCGCGAATTTTAGAGATGAAACGCTCAAAATATAAATCGTATTTCAGGGGGTCAATCTTTGTTACGTCCATTAGGAAAAGGAGAAGGCTTCCCGCTGCTGAACCGCGCCCGAGGCCCGTCGGAATTTTTTCTTTTTTGCAATAGTTGATAACCTCCCAGACCAGCAAGAGGTAATCAATGAACCCTAAGTCTTTAACTGTATTGAATTCATAATCAAGCCTTTCTTTATACTTTTCCTTGTCGAGGTTTCTTTCGATAAGGCTGTCCTCGCAGAGTTTACGCAGAAAGTCTTCGTTCTTTATGTCTTCGCTAACGCCAAGTTTGCGCTTGTCCTCATCGCTAACATTAAAGGAAGGGAGTCTTACTCCGTGAATGCCGAGATCGAGTTCTTCAAAATTATCTGTAAAGTCAGATGTCATAGTTCGACCATCCATTTTATTTTATTCCATACTTTAACGTTGAGCTCAAGATCAACCACCGCATCGTGAAGGCTTTCGTAGTCGTGTTTAATTTCGTATTCTTTACCCAAGGAAGTGAGGTTGGTTCTTACCCCCTTTTTCCTTAGGGAATACATTTTGTACTGATATTCTAGGAAATCGTCTCCAGCTTTGTAGTAGTGACCGAACTTCAACCCTTTGGCTATGCAATTCGTGTCTATGACTTTTCTTACAAGGTGCCTGTATGGTTCGTTCATGTATTCATAGAAATCCTTAAGTAAGTATAAGTCAAATCCAAGAAAGTTGTGCCCTACTATGTAGTCGCAATTATCTAGCCAGTCCTGCATTGTTGGGAAGACTTCTTCTGGGGGTAGCCCCCTTTCCTCTAGCGCTTTAGGGCTGAACTTAGTTATTCTTGCTGCGTCTGCGCTAATCTTCAATTGGGTGTCCCATTTTATGTAAAAATTTTTGGTTGCAATAATTTTGTCGGCTTTTAGCTTGATCATGCCTATCTGCCAAGGCAGGTTGTGGCATGAATTAAGACAGAGATTGAGCGTCTCGCAGTCAAGGAAAACGTATTCCTTCTCTTTATCGAACCTTAGGTATTGTTCATCCATTCTTTTCCATCCATCCTTCCACGCAAAACTCATTGCTAGTCATGTGCTCTAGTTGAGGTTTATCTAGGGTACTTCTATTATTTATGCATCTGAACGTTAGGTAAGCTTTGAAGTCTTTTTTGTTCTTGTAGTAAACGCTTTGTGTCTTTTGCGTTTTGCTTGCTACGTTAGTCGTCTTGTCGCTTATTAACTCGTCAAAGGGGAGGTTGTTGTCTTCCAGAAAGTACGTAGGGTCAGTGAAGTCGAACTCCGGAACACACATGTTGTTCTCTAAAGTATTTTTAAAGATGTAAGAATCGTAAAACGGTATGGCCATCATTAATTTTGAGTCGTCCCATCTATCTCTTAGATGTTTATAGTCTATTCTGGGCTCGTAATAAAAACCTTTCCTAGCTGCGAGCGAGAATATTTTTATTAATTTATTGTATCCAGAGTTATTCTTTGCAAAAATTATCACCTTGTTGTTGGTCTTAAGTGAGTCGGGAGACTTTTCTTCCATATCTGAGCAGACCGTAAGGCGAAGACCGAAGGCCAACTTCACTCCTTGCTCCTTGCAATTATTATAGGCCTCTAGGAATCCCGTCATGCAGTCCTCCACCAGAACCAGTTCTTTCATTTTCTTTTCCTTTAAGATCAGGAAAACAGAGTCCGACTCATCAGGACCGTTTTCTGATAAGCTTAAATTTAATATAGATTTCCCTAGACTGTAGTGGGTTTTGAATAAAGGAATTAAGTCATCCATTGCTTCTATTGTCTTATTTTTTTTTAGAATGTCAAGCCCAATCAAAGGGGTCGTCTTTTGTTCCGAAGGATGTATCTGAGTAGGTGTGAGCCGGACACCCTTCGTACCTTAGTTTAACTAGCTTTTCCCCTTTCCTTAAGGGGCGAAGACCTTTCTCCTCGAAAGCAGTTGTTACCACTTCGTCAAAATCGTTTTTAATGGCGTAGTAGTCTACGGGGTCAAGGTAAGGGCATCTCCATGTCGCTCCAGCCTTACAGAGCCATCTGTTTTTGTTCGAATCTACGGCGAAATTTGTCCTAGCCGTGTCATTATCAAAATTATTTATAATTTTATAAACATGAGCTAAGTAGTGTTCGAAACCTTTTAGTTGTTCCTCAGAGCTCTTGACTTGCTGGAGTGGTTGTCTGGGGAATTTTAGGAATTGGAACTCTACCTCCACGTTTTTTATTTTAGGAAATAGTTTTTTTCTAGAAGCCAGAGTGTATGCCATCGCTTGGACGTTGGCCGTGAGTTCATCGCCTTTAAACTTGTATTTACTCGTCTTGTAATCTATGATTTTTACTTTATCTTTATACCTGAGAGTTTTATCTATGAATCCCCTTATCCTGTATTTGGGATTTTTATTCTCCAAGAGGAACTCTAGCTCTGGGGCGGCTGGCTCCAGCTCTTCTCCTGTGCCGTAGAAGTCTTGGTTTAAGGCTACTAAGATCATCTTCATGCATAGCTCAAAGTTTTCCTTGGAGAAGGCCCCCTCTCTCTTGAGGCCTTTTTTAACCAAGGCTACCACGGACTTACTAGCTTCCGTGTTAGACTCTTTCATTATTAAATCGTAGTGTTTTTTATGTCTCTGCTTCAGTAGGCACTCGAAGATTAAGTGGCACACGGTGCCTCTCCTTGCGCCGTCATTGCCTCTCTGGGGCACTTTAAGGTGATAGTTACACCAGTACGACCAACTGCAGCTTTCGAGCGTTTTGATCCTTGACGCAGACAGGATTCTTTTATTTTTTTCTATCATAACCTCCTATTTAAGTCTACCAAGGTTTTCTTTAATTGCAACATAAAAAAAACAAAAAATTGAAGCCACTAAGTAGAAAGCGGTAAGTAGCGTAATCCAGACGAAGGAAAGGCCCGAGTCAATCCTGCTCATAGGGGCCGTCGAGGACATCTGTCTCTACCCTCAAGAAGTTTACGTTCTTCATGAATTCTTTATAGTCTACGTCTTTGTAGGATAAAGCTATCGGTGTTTCGTCGTGGTGGTCCCCGTGTTGTGCCGCGTTTTTTTTAAAGAAATTTTCAGCCATCATTTTCGCAACAGAAGATATCGCGAAGGCGGTAGATTTTTGCATAGCGGAGAACACGCTACCGTTAGGAATTAAGAGTTCTTGATCCCAAGACGTGTCTCCCGCGTCTATCGTAACCTTAATTATGACTATATCTAAAACTCTAACGCCATGAGTAACGGTATTTTTGAATAGCTCCCCTAGGCATTCTTGGCTGAGTTTGGAATCTTTTATTAGGAATCGCACTATGTCACGATGCCCTTTATACCTTAGGGTTTTGTAGGAACAGTTTTGTACACCCGCGGATTTCATTGATTCTATTGAGTGGGACGCTCCACCGCTAGTGTAGAACGCTTCCAGATCGCCGCGAGATTTAGTGTTAACTTCTTCAAGGCCTTCCATGCCGTCAACCCAGCTTTCTTGACCATTGATTAATATTTTACATTTATCTTTATATTCATTTATTAGTCCATCTAGCGACCAAGTCATGACGTAATTCAACGGTGGGTTTCGGGGTTGATCAGGTATGCCTCCCACCATCATTTTTATATTTTTAATATCTTTAAATTTTCCATGCAATTGTTTCCTTCCGTGTTCGGCTAAAATGTTAACCCATCCCGGAGCTAGCCCTAGGTCGGTAAAGACGTGAAAGCCGTCGGGAGAATTTCCGCTTGAGTTGGCGAGTTGGTTAATTTTTTGAGATACCCTGACTTTCCCTCCTAGGTCGCAGTAATTATGTTTGTTTCTTATGCAGTATTCTGCAACCTGTTGCGTCTGGTGGTAGGGCAGGGAGGATATTACTACGTGGGGTTGGGATAGTAAAATAGCCTTTTCCATGGATTCTTGATTGGGAGTCACTAGGAAATCGAACAACTGGTCGGGCAAGTGCTTAGCCGCATCTTTGTCTCGGTCTAAGGCGATTACGTGAAACCCTAGCTTGGTCATGCAAAAAATGATAGCTTTTCCGATGTGGCCAACGCCGCAGACTACTGCTCTAGGTTTTTGCTCCATGCTTTATTATCGCTGTATCAGGGTCCGTATCCAATGTTTCCATCTTTTTTGTCGTTGGGAGCTAGTTTCTTGAAGATTCTAGAAACAAAACCATCGCTTCGCCGGCCTGAGTACATCCCTTCTCTTTTTCTTCTTTGGCGCTCCTGTCGTTCCCATTCCGCGTCTTTTTCCCACTGCTCCCTTTCTTCGGGGGTCAAGTGTGGAGGGATGGGGGACTTGAGCTTATTGATGAAATTATTTTCTTTTTTCATTTTAGAAAAATTCCAACCCCCATAGGGCCAGTATTACTATTAACAGGGCGACCTCAGTCGTGTACAGGCTATTAAAATATAAAAAAATAGATAAAGACATTAGCGATGTCCCAATAAATAGGTCTTTCCAGCTCTTTTTGTTCATGACGTTTCGTTTTTTTGAAATACTCTCTTCCATTCTTAGGCTATTTTTACGAATAGACGTTAGACCTCTTCTATTCGCTTGGCCTTGTCATCTATCACTAGGTCGAAGGGGGGCTTAATGAAGTTTCCTTTTGTTCCGGTAGACAATTCGTGGAATTTACACCCCCACTGCTCAAGCTGTCTCCAAGTAAAATCATAATAACATCTACCTGCGGCCTTGGATTTAGGCGATCCGCCTCTGGCAGTCCAGTATATGACTTTCCAGCCTTCGTCGTACAGGTTGTTTATTTTTTGTATATTTTTATCGATTGGGATAGCTAAATCGTATTGGCGTTTTTTTCCATAGCAACAAACCGTTTCGTCTATGTCTACTAGGACCACTTTCTCTTCTCCTTTCGGGGCCAGCCTGTCTGATTCATGAAAATTCATTTTTTGCGTTATACTTCTTGTCGTTTATTTCATTCCTTGGGGAAACGTGAGCTTGTCCGCATGATTAACAGTCCAGCTTATTTCGTGGGTTACCGATCTGAATGTTCTGGCTGCACTGGGGAATCCGTTTCCTGATTTTTTAACTCCGCCGAAAGCAAGGTGGGACTCAGCAGCTATGGATCCGCCGTTCCAATAAATCATTCCCGCTTCGCATTCGTCTCGTAACACTCGCGCTTTGCGAAAGTCGTTCGTAAGCACGCCTACGGCAAGACCGTAATCTGTATCATTATAAATATTAATTGCATCGCTTAAGGTGTCAAAAGGTACAATAGCTACATGAGGGCCGAAGACTTCGTTTCTAAGAAATTTAGCGTCAGGACCTAGCCATTCGCACCTGTACACCATTGGTGTAGAATAGTAAGACCGGTCACTTCCGCTGTAGGTCGGGCTTAATAGAACCTCCACCCGGCTGTCCTCCGCTACTAATTCGTTGTAGCGTTTAACTTTATTGAATCCTTGCTCGTTTATGATTGGGCCGTAATATATGTCGTCGTTGGGGACTACCTCTTCCCAGATTGTGCCGTCTGGGCAGCCAGAGGTTCCTGAGTTAGGTTTAAGTGGGTTTCCGGTTTTCAGCCTAGAAGCTTCCTCTGCGAATCTTCTGGAAAAGTCGTCATAGATGGTTCGCTGCACTAATATTCTACTAGAAGAGACGCACCTCTGTCCGGAAAGCTTAAAGGCGCTGGCTATCGTGGCTTCTAACGCTAGGGAAATTTCAACGTCATCGAAAACAATGCAAGCGGACTTGCTTCCCATTTCGCAAGAGGTCGTTTTATGCCAGCTTTCCGCAGCAGTCTTCCTTATGTGCTGGCCTACTTCGGCGCTTCCGGTGAAACAGATATGGTCAACGTCTTCATGTATTAATGCGTCACCCGTCTCGCCTTTGCCGTGAATTAAATTAACCACCCCCTTGGGTAAGCCGGCTTCTTCGTAGATTTGAACCGCCAACTCGGTGGACAAGGGAGCGTCTTCCGATGGCTTTAGGATAACGGTGTTTCCTTCTACTATAGCTGGTGCTGCACACCAGTAGGCTCCTATAGCTAGGGGGAAATTAAAGGGGGAAATGATGGCGATAACCCCCTTGGGCCTTCTTAACATGTAAGAATCTTTATCTTGTATTTCTGACGACACGACTTCGCCGTGAGAATATCGACCCGACCCGAATGTAAACTGGGCCATATGAAGAGCTTCGTTCACCTCAGCGATGCTTTCGTTATAATTTTTTCCAGTCTCTAGAGAGATAGCTTTAGCTAAATCTTCCCTTCTTCTCTCAATTATCTGAGAGACTCGATACATGTAGTCTGATCGAGTAAATCTGCTAACTTTTCTCCAGTCATCGAAAGCTTCTCTTGCTGCTACATAAGCGTCATGTACTACTGGTTTTTTGCTATCAGGGAAAAGCCCCATATGTTTTCCGGTTGACGGGTTAACCTTGGAGTATGTTTCGTGTTCGGGCTTACGCCATTCACCGTTTATGTAGTTTCTTCCTTCGTAGTCTCTCATATCAAGTTTTCTTGGTGCTTTCCATAAGTTTTTTAACGCTGTCTTCGCAAAATCCTGCGCCTTCCCTGTCAATGAATTCATACATTACTCCCGTTAGTTTTGATGGCTTGGTAAACGCTTGGGTGAGGTTTGGGTTTTTGCAGGTAATAGGCTCTTCCGTGTAGAACTCGGCGTACCCTTTCTCTTTCCATTCGGCCATGACTGCCTTTACGTCATCTACTTGATAAGCTATGTGGTGTATCCCTCCGACCCCTCCCCTTTCCTTCACCCAGTTCCCGACGATTGAACCCTCAGAGCCGTCGCTTACGAAAATTTCTGGTGGAGCATGGTATTCAGACTTAATGGGCTTATGGGAAGTGGCTTGCAGGGAAAAGTAAGCCCAAAGCTCGGTGTTCGCGCTCCTCGTCTCTGGCGGCACTAGAGCTACGCAATCTGCTTTAGATCTGTCGTCGAACTCAATTTGGAATTCTGTGCCAAGCTTGTACCCAAAAGCCTCAGTAAAAAAAGCGACGCTTTTACGCCTATCGTCTACTCTGTAGGCTATGTGGTCTAGTCTCATCTTTCTTCTTTGTTATCCTCGCCTAGATTAAGTAGGTATTCAACTAAATTTTTGAGCCTTCTAAACTTCAGTATTCGGTTGTAGGCTTCTTCGTGTTTTTGAGTCTTGTATCTCCAGATACTGTGGCTGTTGTGCCTGTCTTGTTCTTTTAATATTTTCCTAAGGATATTCTTGCCTTCTGGCCCAATTTCCTTAAGGACCCTCCTTACTTCTTCGCAAAATTGCTTATCATCCATTCTTGTATTTCTTCAGGGCTCATTTCCCCGAAATCGTTTTTCTTAGGCAAGTGAATTTCTACGTCTTCAGGGTCAAAGTGTTTGCTTAGTTTCTTTTTAGCCTTTACCGCAGCCTTGTTCCCTGCGTTGTTATTATAGGAGTCATTATTAAAAGAAATAAAAATTTTATTTAAGTTCAATTTAATTAATAAACTCATTATTGAGGGGGACAGGTTAAGGCCAAAGACTATCAGGGTGTTTTTCACTCCGCCTCCCCACATTGCCAGCATGTCTCCGATGCTTTCTATAAGGAAGATTTCTTTTTTTTCTTTTATGGAGTTATAGTTATACTGAAGTGGGTATTTCCATTCAGAAGTCTTACCTTTGTGTAGCCATTTCGGGGTTTTTTTGTTTTGGGGTTCATTGATTACCCTGCCGGTCAGTCCAATGAGGTCTCGCCTTGAATTGAAAATAGGAAATACATATCTATTGGCCATGGTGCCGTTCTCTACGACTCCACCCTCGAAGGTCTCTATGGTCTCCTTGGCAACGCCTCTGTCTTTCCAGTATTTGTGATTAGGGATGAGTTTGGTAAGGTAGGTCTGTGGAAAAATTTTTAAACTTTCTACCGTTGGTCTGTGATCTCTTTCTATAGTCGTAATAGACCATTTGTCTTGAAGGTGCCGCTTGGCTTCGTCAACGCTTTTAAGCCCCAAGGACAATTGTATTAGGTACTCGAAGGAACCGCTAACGGATTTACTGAAGTCAATGAAGTGCCCGGTGTCTTTCCTTACAGAAAGCACTGAGTCGTTTCCTGAGTCCCTGTAAATGGGTCTCATTCTTAGTTCTCGGCCGTTATCTTTAATGTTAGAGTAGCCGACGTCTAAGAGTATGCTCTTTACATCCATTACAGAAGTTCTCCGTCACTTTGAGCGGGGTCGTTTAGGTTATGTTGGTCTCTTTCCCTATTGACTATATCGTTGAGTGAGCCCACTTCTTCAGCGTTAAAGTTTTGAACTGAAAAATTAAGGAAGTTGTTGGTGAACCTAACTGTTCCGTCCGCCATGGGTCTTCTAACTAAATCGTGATGACCCGCCGCGTCTCTTCCTTGGAATCTAGTTTTCAGGGGGACTAGTTTGTGTGTACCGAAGTCTTCGCCATCTTCAGCTATTTCGTCTAACGTTTTTCTCCTGAAAATGGCCACGAATGACGCAAACCACTGAAGCCTGTCTGACAGGGCTATGGCGGAACTATCATCGACGACCGCTCCCGCTCTTCTGTTGTAACTTTCACCTGTGCGGTTCATTTGCATAGCCGTTACAATCGGGCAGTTGAGCTCTTCGGACAGTTTTTTTAGTTTATCAATTTTGTCACCGATGGCCTGATGTTCTGCCCAGTTGTTGCCGACGTGTTCTCCTGTTAGTTTTACGTAATCGTATCCCAGAATAAAGGGGTTTCCCCTTCCTACATTTGTGTAGTACCATCTTCTAACGAAGGAGCAGATTTGGTCTATATTTTTGTTTCCGACAGGGTAGTGGTAAACGCATTGTTCCTTCATTGAGGCGCTCGACTCTCTCCATTTCTTGGTCAGCTCTGTGTTCTTTCTGAAGTTGCCCGTCTCGAGATGCCACAAAGATACACCGGACTCCGCAGCGGCTACTCTGAGTTTAATGTCCTTGGTGCTCATCTCTGTGTCTAGCAACAGGGTTTTAATCCCGTGCTTCTTTGCGGTTTTTCTGCAAATATCAAGTATTAACGTAGACTTACCTTGTCCCGGTCTCGCCACCACAGCGTAAAGGTTCCCGGGCCTTAGCCCTCCGTATAGCCTGTTGAACTCTTCGTATGGCGTTGAGAACCCGAAGTCGTCTTGCGGGTTTTCCCCGATGGTTTCTATTAGCTCTGGGAGACCTTCGTAAAGGTTCTCCGGCTCTTTCTCGGCGCATTCGAAGTCTCTTATGAGGTCACCGTAAAGATGGTCTGCCGTCGTGATGATTTCATCTACGGCTTTTTCGCCATTCTCTTTCAGGTACTTCTTGATATCGTCACACTTATGATATAGGTCCCTCCTGACCGTGAGCTTTTTCAACTCCCTGCACGCTTCCAGTACGCCGTTTTTGTTCATGGTATTGAACGAGATCGCTTCTATGTAATCGTAAATGTCTATATCGTCCTTAAATGATATGCCGATATTTTTAATTTTTTCCGCTAGAACAACGGGGTCAATACCTTCGTTGTTTAGGTAGCAATTTCTTATAACGCAAAAAATAGTTTGATGGACTTCGTTTATGAAGTCTTTTTCTGAAACGAATTTTTCCACATCCGCGAATATCTTTGGCTCTTTTATTAGTCCTCCTAATACGTGTTTCTCTATCTTAATTGAATATATTGAATCCATGCTTTACTTTCCTCCGTTCATTCTCTGACAAGTATATGGGTCCTTTTTGCTGAGGCAACGTTAAAATTTGAGTCCGAATTTTTTTAGGAAAAAGTCTTCGGATAGTAGTTTTATTTCGTTCTCTTCGACTTCTATTAGCTTGTAGTTGTTCTTGCTGAGCCATTCGCTTTTCAGCACATCTCTCTTGATGGACTCTAGGTACTTCGCTCGCGAGTTGCCGTGGAAGAACTTATTGAAGGAGCTGTGCTGGTTTCCTTGGACTTCTATGGCGACCTTTATTGTCGCGTTTAGTATGTCGACTTTCATTCTGGTTCCGTAGACCGGGAATTCCTCGAAAACTATATGCTTTCTCCAGCGCGTTTCAAGAAATTTTTTTGTCGTAAATTGAATTTTAGATCTAGACTTTTTGTTCCAGTCGATTAAATACTTGCTTACGTTCTTGCTTCGGAGCCTCCCTTTTATATCATATAGTCGCATAATTCTTCGCTTGTATCGCTAGTTCTGTACTTGATGCGATGGCTTCCGATAGATAATATCCTGTCGGTAGAGTCTTTCGAGGCCCCGAAAGCTTTCTTTTGATTGTATGATTGGGTAACCCAAGATAAATTGCTGATTTGGTAGTTTAATTTATCGTCGTCTCCATGGTCTACCATACAGAAGATGCTCGGGTGTAAATTTTTTATAAATAATATTGCAAAAATTTCATGAGCAGCGTAGTCTAGTTTTGTAGCTGCGCCTATTTGGATTGCCAAGCACGGGTACTGATTTCTGGTTACCCTTATTTTGAGGTGTTTACCCTTCTTTACGTTAAGGACGTACGGGAAAATTGGTCCGAGGTCGTGATACTCCTTGAGTCTGTGTAGAGCTCCGGTCGGGTGTGCTGTGTATTTTCCAGAGGGGAGCAGTGATAATTTTTTCATTTTCTTAGTCTTAACCCCCCTTTGAAGGTTTTTGAATTTGGGATTTTGAGAAGTGAAATCCATCGGCGGTACGGCTGAGAGGTCTATGCCTCCATCGTTAATCGTGACGCGAGCGTCGTCATTAAACGGGAAAAATTGTTGCATTAGCTTTTCTTTAGAGCTTCTCTGAACTTGCGAAATAAGTACTTACCTATATCTGGCGTTTCTTCGAAGTACTTTCTTAGGTTGTCCATGCCTTGGTGTTGCTTTTTAAACTCTAAGCCCGTTTCGTTCTTGACCTCTTCGATAATTTCGTCTGACACAGTAACCCACGCGCCCTTAGCTGTGGCCATTTCCCATTGAAGAAGCATGTCTACTATCTCATACTCTACCCAGATGCTTTTGCCCCCAACCCTGCCATACCGAATGGGGTATCTGACGGTGGTTCCTGTTTTTTCGTTAGGGGTTTTTCTGAACACGACCTTGCACCAATGTCCAAGGACGTCTCCCTTTCCGTTTGGCTGAGTAGAAATTATATCTTTTACATACCTTGGTTGGAATTCTAAAATCCAATCGCTGTAGTGGAGCGCAGCATTACCTCCTGAAGCGTTGGTTACTTGGGGGTTGGTTTTTTCGTACGGGTTTATTTTGATGGTGCTCCTCACTTGCGAGATCATGTAGCAGACATGGCCGCGTGTGGCTAGCGCGAGGGCCATCCTGCGGAGAAAGTCTGAGCTTAATAGCGCTCC
>Ga0302118_10000532_pt1 | contig 18167 bp, 25 predicted proteins | sample AG5_331_MG_FD_203126 | JGI IMG/M metagenome (GOLD analysis project Ga0302118, IMG submission 203126) | Marine microbial communities from Western Arctic Ocean, Canada - AG5_33.1 | ecosystem: Environmental > Aquatic > Marine > Oceanic | place: Canada: Western Arctic Ocean | collected 2017-10-01 | reverse complement strand
ATATTCAAAAGTACGTTTAAGCATCCCCAAGAACTTGTCTTCATCGCTCTTATCGAAGCACATTGAAAAGGGACCTCCGTCTTTTACATAGAAAATAGTCATTATAGACTGCTTGTACTCTGGAAAAGCCTTAGATATGGCATAATTATATAGTAATAGTTGGGGGTCTACTAGCAGTTTTTCGTATGTTTTTTCCTCCCCAGTAGCCCAGTCCAGTCTTCTTCCGGTTTTCCAGTCCACTACTTCTATTACGCCCTTATCTGTTTCTGTAACGAGGTCTATAGTCCCTTTGATGGCTAGATTGCCAGTGACTTTTTCTCCATTTGGTAGCTCGTATTCATATTTAGCCCAATCTTCTTCTATTAAAATGTCAAAATGTGGCTCAGAAGCAACAACATTTCGTGTACGTGGATCAAACTGTCCGTCATTGTGATGTATAGCCTTCCATGTCAGGTTCATACATGTCTTTCTATCTCCGTCTGTGTACTTATGCTTAGAATCTTTAGTGTAGGAGTCAAAGCTTCTGTTTAGTGCCTCCACAACAAAAGGATCATTCATAAACTTGTCCTTGTGAACCTTGACGTCCCCCATGACATCGTCTGTTATCTTTAGGTATTTTCTATCTGGATTGTCTTGCATGAATTTCTTTAGGGAAGCAAGGACCTCCATTGCTTTATGGACTATTGTTCCCATTTCTGCTTTCTTCCCGCTGTCAGACCTGTGGCCCAAAACGTAGGTAAGAAAGTACTGCATCTCGCAGAACGAATAATTGTTGTATGAAGAGCTTCTGATATAAGTTACTAACATGTGCTTCCTTTAAGAAAAATTGATTCGAGGGCTGAACACAGACCCTTAATGCTTCCACTAGGAATCATGTAAGAAAACTTGCTCTGGTCAAAATTGCCCTCGTCTAACGCGGTTTCGCTTTCGTGATTGTCTTTTAGTGGCGCTCTCTGTAGCTTTATTACCTCTCCTCCAGCGCTCAGTATTGCCTCCACCTCGTTTGGAAACCTAACGTCGGCTATTATGGCTAGTTCTGTTTGTTCACGCTTTATCTTATTGACTGTGTGTTCTACCCACACGTCTTTGTGCATCTTCCGCATAACGTTGGTTCCAAAATATTGCAAGAGCTCACGGGATGTCATAAATCCACGATTCAGATTGAGGCTACTGTTTTGCCAAGTCGGCGTGTCCTCCCATTTTACTTTAGTCTTCGTGTTTTTTTCATCGTCTGTTCCGTATGCTTGCTCCGGTTTTAGACCAAAAAACTCAACACAAAGACCCTTGAGGCCATCAGCAAAGCTATAGAGCTTAACGTGTGGCCACATGTTAAGGTCCGCATACTCAACAAAAGCAGTGTCTTTTCTCGTTATGTCAAACACTCCCCATCCAGAGTCGGTGAGGACAACCAGCTCTCCTGCGGCGTCGATACTAAAGTCTGGAGCGAGACCATTACCCTTCAAGGCAAGGCCGTGCAAAAAGTTGGCAGCGGTGTTTTTTCCAGACTGCTTTTTTCCAGATATTCCTATTATTCTAGTCATTAATATAGTCCCTTTATTTGCGATAAGACATTCATGACCTGACCTTTGTTCATGTCTCCGATATCCTTACCTGAAAACCTAGGGAAAATCAGGGTGAAATTCCTACTAAGGCTTCTCTGTATTTGAATCTTAGACTCTCTTCCGGCTTGATCGTTGTCGGTTAGTATTACGAGTTTAGTTATTCCGTTTTTTAACATTTCATTTTCTTGCTGCTTGGTTATGGTCTTGCCGAAAATGCCAACGGCGTTACTTACCCCGTTTTCAAATAGTCTCCAGACATCCCCCTGACCTTCTGTTATAATAAGGGCCGAAGTCTCTCTAGCTCGGTGCGCCGCAAGGTCAAGGTTATACAGGAAGAACCTTTTGTCAAAGCCAGACGTAAACAGAAACTTTGGCTTTATGTAGTCCTTGATGGATCTCCCAAGGTAAGCGAACAAGTCTCCTGCCGGAGTTCGGATTGGTATTACGGCTCTTTGATACATGTCGCTGTTTCTACTGTGGCAATCACCAACCCCAAAGTGTTTTAAGGTTTCTGAGCTAAATCCGCGAGACTCAAAATATTTTGAGGGCTGTAGGTCATACTTTTTAATTTCAATAGCTTTAGGCCCCTGAGAGCCTGAAAGCTTGGTGAACATGCTTACAAGCTCAACAAACTCGTCTGGCTTCTCTCTTTTTGGAGACTTTTTATTGTCCCCTTTTATACCTAAAGTGGAGCACATATACTTTAGAGCGTCCCCAAAGCTTGCCTCTTCCACCAACTGGCTAGAGAGTACACCTCTTACTAAACCAAAAATATCTCCCCCATAGACAGACTCGCACCCACGAGTCCAGCATTTCCACAGCAACTTATCCGTAGAGATGGAGAATCCCCTGTCATTGTCGCTGCCCTCGTGTATTGGACATCTACAGTATATATTATCACCAAAGACCTCATGATCGATATCAAATGAGTCCAGTATGGTTTCTATTTCTTTAAAACCCCTGATGTTTACCTCTTTTAAATCTAGCATTAAACCTCTTCCAGTAACCCTTTCAGCTCTTCGGGATTAACCAAGCCTGTGTCAATGTTAGGCTCTATCCTGAACTCGTTTCTAGTTTTTAGTTCTGTCAATCTGGTATATTCACCTTGCATCTGCATATTGATGTAGTTTCCATCGTCTAGACCTGCGCCATGTCTCGCAACAACGGGCACTAGCTTCCTGTTGCCAGCCTTTGGGCCGTCCTCGGCAAGCTCCTCGGCTGACTTGGCCTTGAATATGCTAAAGGATGTACATAGCCATATGAGCCTGTCTGAGCCACTCACGGTGTCGGTGCTTTCCTTTGTTATCCCATCTCTGTTCAGTTGAACAAAAGACAGGCACGGAAAGTCATACTTGACGGCTAGATTGTGTAGGGCGGTAATTTGAAACCCAAGAGCTTGGTATTCCTGTATGTTGTTTGTTATCGCGCTTGATGACATGAGCTTGAGGTAGTCGTACACAACCACGCAATCATTTGTCCTACCATTCTCATCCGTTCCGACGTCTTGTATTACCCACCTCTTTATAACATTTAATATCTGCTCAAATGGTGCTCCCGCAACGCTTGCGTAGGTATACGGTATTTCTTTTATGTGCTTAACCGCCTTACGTACCCTGTCATACTTTTCGTCATCCTCGGTAAATTTACCCGTGGAAATATCATTCACGGGAATACCTGTAAGGTTTGCTATAATCCTGTTTAGGTGATCTTCCTTGGACATTTCTGTGTCAAGCATGAGAACTGGTGTTCCTTTCCCTGCCACGCTTAGGGCAACGTTGTCAGCGAAGACACTCTTTCCAACCTTAGGTCTAGCAGAAACCAAGTCTACACACTTCCTTCGCAGACCCCCTCCTATAGCAAGATCGTATCTTGAAAACCCTGTTGGCACGCCTATTTGGTCGCACTTGTTTTCCGCCAAGAAATCGACGTATTCGTCTACGCCCTCGCCTATTTTTTCTGTTTTCTGGTTAGAGTCATCTTCTCGGAGAAAATCTGTTACGGGATTTTCTATAATACCTATGATATCATCTATGGATTCTGTTCCATTTACAGATTCGACATCTTTACCTATCTTTGCTACCAGCTTTTTAATTTTTCTGGCAAACTCAAACTTCTTTATCTGAGCAGCGAAGTGTATAACATTGTCCTTTTTGATGGGAAAATCAAACAGGGACTTGATATATTCAAGCTCTTTCTTGGTGTTTACGATATCGCTGACATTCAGCTGGCTAGCAGCAGACAGGATTGACGGCAAGTCAATTTCGGCCCCGTCTTGCATAACCTTTTCTGCGCACTTATATATAACCTGATTATTATGATGGCCAAAAGTGTTGTGGTCTATTAAGGTTGATAGCTCAATATAAGAGTCTATACCATAATTAAAGAGACCAGCAAGAACAGCTCTCTCGGCGCCGATGTCGGCTAATTTTAAATCCATTTTATTTTCCAGTACACCTGTTACATCTAACAAACTCCCCATAGATCAGGGACTTGCTCATTTTAAACGACTTCCCACAAACATGACATTCAACCCCAACTCTGCTTGGCTTTTGCCTGTTTCTTGGTGTTTTTGAGAATTCTGGCGTCTCAACGTCACCAAGCTCTCCAGTGTCTTTCCACAGGTTCTTCTTCGCCTTAACGGGATCTCGACCTTTCCTGACCTTATCTCCCCTAATGACGGTAAAGTCATCGCTGACAGATGGGAAGGGAGCCTCTTCTTCTTTATCTCGCCGAGAACCTTTGGCCTTTGTTTCTAATGCTTCGGTTAGGTTCTCAAGCTCTTCTTCCGAAAGAGAGCCAATATAATCCTCAAAGTGTTCACGGTTCATTTTCTTTTACCTTTTTCCATTAGACAGTCTGCCTTTCTTTTAATTAGAATTTCCTTACCGTCTAGTCTTTTAAGTCTAGATTCGGCTACGATACGCCAGCTTTCAACCTTGGAGGCAAAGCTATTCTCTTTTATTAGTATTGGTATCTTCATTTCGTGTTTAGTGTATTGGGGGAAACATTCTTCGTTGTTTGCTATGATGTAGTTCAGCCTACTGACGCACCAGTCCACAACAACTTGCTGCTGGGAGTGCTCATCTTGCACATAACCAGCGTATGCAAAAAGGGTGTAGGCATAGTTGAAGCACTCCTGCTGAGTGAGCATATCAAGACTATCCAAGTTTAGATTGAGGGCTATCTTGAAGTCTTCAGTAAAGCTTATTGACTGAATACCCTTTAGTTCTATGTAGTCATCGACTGATCTTTTAAAGTCTTCAAATTCTTCAGTAGCGTTTTTCAAGAGATTCTCTCCAGTCATCATCATTATCCGTATAGCTTAAAACGACTAAGTTTATATCGTTTATTTCACACCAGTCTTGTTTGTCTTCGTCTCTAGCCATAGCCTTTAGGTGTCCGGCTTTGGACTTGTGAAAAAAGGGAACGTATTCATAGTGCTGCCTCCCATGAACCTCAATAGCGAGCATTAGATTTGGTATGAAGAAGTCTAGGTAAAGAACCGACCTTCTGTGACTGGCGGTGCTTCCGGGAAGTTTTACTTCTTCAAGGACTCTGTAGCCACTAAAAAGGTCTCCAAGAAGTCTCCTAGCTCTGATGTGGTATTTAGATTTCTTCTTAGTGTCGTCGTTGTATACATTGTAGGATTGTAGGTTAAGGTTGTATTCTTTTCCGCTAAGACCCTTTACTCGCATAGGCCAAGAAGCTCCCTTACATGCTCATACACAAGGTCTGCCATGCTCTCGTTTTCCACTAAGAATTCAGAAAGCCTGTTTACACCTTGGAACTTGAAGAATTTTTCAGCGGCCTCTTCCCCAGAGATGTCATTGTCTTTTAGGATTTTTACGACACGTTTATCTTCCATACTGTCTAACGCACACTTGATTGTGTACCAAGCTCCTGCGGCCTTTATTAGCCTGAACTCACACGCGATCTGTATTACTTCCTGAACTTCGTCTATACCGACGCCATATCTAATCCAGCTTTCCGCTTTAGCCATTGGGGTTCCGTTTGAGGAGGTTTTTATAACCCAGTTGGCTATTTGGCCTACATGGTTTCCGCTTTCCTTAGGAACCTCCCATTTGCTTCTGTGGGTTATTACCATGTTCGTGCTCACTTGATACTGTAGCATATTTCCTGCGTCTGCCATTTTTGCTGGGGCGAATCTACTACCACCAGTATTTGCTATGTTGTGGGTTATGAATATTAATATAGCTCTAGTTCTCGACACGGAACCACTCACCCTCTTGAAGAACATAGACAATAACCTAGGTAATGCGTTCCTTACCCCAGTTCTAATCTCACCCTCAAGCTCAACCTGTGGAACCATGTTGGAAACGGAATCAATTATAGCTACCATGTTTGGGGTTGAATTTACGTATGTCTCAATCATGTTGAGAAATTCTTCTGCCGATAGAATTCTATCATCTGAAGACTCTATGATTTTAATCTTAGATGGGTCTAATCCCTTTATGCCCTCAAAGTTCTTAATCTCCAACCTACCCTCGGTGTTGAAGTACAAAACTTCCTTTCCTGCCTTCTGGCATTTGGCCGCAAAGTGAAGGGCTGTGGTGGTCTTGCCTGTCTTTGGGTCTCCCGTCATGGCCACGCAGGTTCCTTCCCTTATGCCTCCCCCTAAAGCTAGGTCTAGAGATGGAGACACGCTAACTGTAGAATATTTCCCTAGGTTCGCAACGATCTCTGTCCCGCTCTTAATAACATCTCCATATCTGGAAATTAAAGCGTTGCTCACATCATCGTCTTCAAACTTAGTTATCGTTTTCTTTGCCATCTAAATTCCTCAACTGGTTAAATTTGGATTTCTTGCCGTAACCTTTAGTTCTGGTTTTGGCGTCTTCCGTTACTTCTATGATTTTTTCTTCTTTAAGGGACTCGCTCTTTAACGCAACATCATGTCTTCTTACCACGTCTCCCACCTTTGGGTGACGGAGAGAGTAAGCTCTGGAGAGCTCGTTTGAGTTGATGGCCCTAGAGAGGGCTCCTTCGCTGTGTTTTGAAATAAGCCTATTAGCTAAGATAACCTGATACTGATAAGTTTTCTTCCACTTCTCAGTATTCCAGAATTTATAGGCCTGTGTGCCCTCGTTGTTTTTTTGGGCCATTCGGGTACACATTATTTCCGCTACGTATTGAGCGCATGTGCAATAGTCTCCAGTTGAAGGAGACTGATATTTACTTCGGTTTGATCTTTTTTCTGCCATCTTGATATATTATAGCTTCCTCAAAGCAATTGTCAACAGTGTCTTCAAAACTTTCTTCAATAAATAATTCGGGTATCAACCACATATGCTTGTATACAAGACCTGAGTTGACCTCACCGACAATATAATAATCTCTAGATTTAGCTCCCATGGTTCCTTTTACGCACCTGATTAGATAAACGCCTTCGGGGTCGTCTATACCGGCGTCTACAACATTGGAACGAAACTGGAACTGAATCTCTTTTATATAAACATTCTCCGAAGAGCAGAGATCTTTGATTTTTATCCACACGGAAAAGTCATCAAAGTATATAGTCCTATCGTCTGTAAGATGGGCGATTACCCACACCTTATCTCTATCCTTTTTATATTCCTCATGCCAATCGTCATAAGTGGTAATAAATTCAGTCATCTAACAGTCTCCAGCATCTTTTATCCTTGAGATACAATTGCTTTTTTTGTTTTCTACCGGCCTCTTCGTGGCGTCGGACAGCATGGCTGCGTTTTCGGTCATCATTACAATACCATCCCTACGAGCAAACTGTTGTCCAGCCGAAAGCGGTTGACCTTCACCGGTCTCGAACTTATCGACCTGCTTCTTGACCGAACCGACAGACCTATCTAGGTCTTTTGCAATCTCTTGGGCGCTCTTTTCTTTGTGGAAAGCCTCTATGTAATAGAGCTCTGCTTTACCTAGTGGTCCTTTTTTAGTCATTAATAAAACTCCTGTTTGCTCTGGTTAAGTATAAAGAATTTCTTGTTTTGAGAAATAGCATATAGAAATCAAACGTGCTCTTCGTTACCTGTTTCAGGCCCGCCTTTATGTCGCGGGACTTGTTTTTGTACATGCCCCAAGGGTCAAGGGGGTTGTTTTCATAGGTCAAGATAAAATAGATTGGCTTGCCGCCTGACTTGCTTAGGGTCTTCGCGAAAGCCGTTTCTCTTGGGCTTAAAACATCCTCGCCTCGTTTGTCAAAAAATATTTCTGACACCTCTTTGGCGATCTGGTCGCCCTTTTCTATGAATTTCATCTTTTTCCTTTCATTATATAATCTGACTTTTGCTTCTTGCTCATCGAGCTTATGTCTTTGGGGGTGGCTGACCCGGAATTATCGAACCATCTTTTTTCCTTTTGTGGTCGAGACTCCTTCTTTTTTGATTCCATTTCATTGATTTGAGATGAGTTCGCTTTCGCGTTGGCGTCGGCCAAAGAACCAACCGTACCACTACCCCCCTTTACAAAGCCCCCTATGCCAGTAGAAAAAACCCTTCTAAGCTTATGTTTTTTACAGCTGGGGCACACCTTCTTCGGGCTGTCTTTAATTGACTGCTGAACATCAACAATCTCGTGGTTACAGCTTTCGCATATGTAGTCGTATAGCATATTAATCCTCTAGGGCTTCTAAGACCCTTCCTAGTATTCCGTTTCTTTGAATGTCACTACGGTCTAGTTCACACACTCCGACACCCTCTACGTCTTCCAGCCTATCCATGCAACGCTCTAGACCACCACGCCCACTTATATCGGACTGGTTAATGTCTCCGTTTATTATTATCTTGGAGTCTTTGCCCATTCTGGTTATAAACATTTTGATTTGATCAAATGTGCAGTTTTGGGCCTCGTCCAAAATCATGTAAGACTCATGAAAGGTAGCACCACGCATAACCTCTAATGGTTCGTACTTAATCTTTCCTTCATTATTATAGTGACCATAATGCGATTGTCCAAGAAAAAATCTTAAATTTTCTTGCATTGGCGTCAAATATGGAGCTATCTTTTCTCCGAGGTCTCCCGGAAGCGCTCCGATATCCTGACCGGAGCAGACTAGAGGTCTTGTTACTATTATTCTTGAGGTTATACCCTTATATAGAGAACTGGCCGACATCCCAGCCGCAACAAAAGACTTTCCAGAACCGGCTGGTCCGCAACAGAAGGTTATATCATTGTCTAGTATAGACCGTATGTACTCCCTTTGGTTTTCGGTTTTTGCGGAAACCGTCTTGACTTTTTCTTCTTTCTCGTTCTTTCTTCTTCTTTTTCTATTTGTCATATTCGCTTTCTAAATTTAAGACCCAGAACTGCCAAAACCCTCTTCACCCCTAGAGGTGCGATCTAACTCTGTGGTCTCTTGTATTTTAAAGTTTGGAACTTCTTGAAATAGTATTTGTGCTATCCTGTCTCCCTTTTTAAACTCAAAGGCTGAATCCTCTGAGTTGTAGAGACATACCCCAACGTCTCCTCGGTATCCGGAGTCAACAACTCCAGCAAAGACATCTATCCCAGACTTTACCGCCAGTCCTGACCTAGGCCAGATGAGACCAACAAAACCGTCTGGTATCTCTAAGGATACCCCTGTTTTAATTAGGGCTTTGCCTTTGGGTGTTACGTGCCCGCTCTCTAAGGCGTATAGATCCCATCCTGCATCTGATTGATGCGACTTGGTTGGAATGATCGCCTCTGGGTCGAGTTTTTTTGCTTTAATTAATTCCATTTTTCTCCTTGGTTTTTTAAACTAACTCGCACTGACCGCCTGAGCAGGCCCACTCCTGCTCTGGCTTTACGTTGTTTTCTTCTTCTATTACCTCGGTAAAATCAACCTCACTGTACTCTCTGTTTAAATCAACCCACTCTTTCCAGTTGTAAACGTCTTTCATGCAGTAGGTTAATTTCCTAAGGTCTCCCTCGAAATACTTTTCAGAGAATCTTAAGCACCTGTCCGACCACTCCTTCTTTCCGTTCCCTTTCACCCTAGCTCCTATGCCCAACAAAGAGTCACAGGCGGCCCACAGGTTGTCTTCCCAGAGATTAAGGGCAACCTCTATCAACCCACTCACAAACAGTGAAGCGTCTCCATAGTGACGGACCTGTTCGGTTGGTAGATAGATAGCCGTGAATGGGGCCTGAGGATAGTCTTTGTCTCCTGTGATTGGTAGTAGTGAGACGCCACAAAAGAACTTTCTATTTTTATAGATGAATGATTCTACTTCGTCCCACTCGTCTGTCTTTACGTTGATGGTGTTAGACACGTTGTGTACTAACCAAGGTTGCGTGCAGAGTTTTTTGTTAGTGCCGGTGATAACCCAGTTTTGTTGAGTACTTTTCACGTGGTTTAGAAGATCTATTGCTCCGACTTGGTTTTTTGTTTTTGATCCAGCAGGAACCTCTACACAAAAAGCCACCACATCATCGCTATCATTGTTTGACCACACAGATTCATCACAAGCCCTTGGGTTTATTCCTCGGAAGTAGTTGTATATCGGCTCCAGTTTATTAGCTTGAACACGTCTAATATAACGCTTGGCATGATGAGGATGGATACCAGAGCTAGTGCCAAGGACGCAAGAAGAAGTACCTTCGGGCTTAATGCAAGTAGTCCTAGCGGCTTGATTAACCCCAATAATTTTAGCAATACGCCTGTTTTCATCTTTTACAATCTTTGCTCCTGTTTTTTGTATCTCTGGGTCGAGACATATTTCATACTGCTCCATGATTCCCGTCATGGAAACGCCCAAAAGGGCTTCTCTCTTAACAATGTTTTCGCTTGCTTTTCCAAGATAAGGAAAGAGGGAAAATCCCGCCTGAAGAGTTCCTATAATTGCGGCGGCTTTGCAAGCCTCATAGAAATCTTCCTTCGTCTTGATCTTAGAGCAATTAATAGTACTAAGGTTACAGGCCTGCCAACCGCTTTCTCCTGTGGTTTCATCTACAGGCCACATGCCGATTTCTACACAGGGGTTTACGATAAGCTCTGTAGAGTCAGACCACACAAAACCCGGCTCACCAAATTCTTTTACAGAATTCATTAGTTTAGAGAACTGCTCTTTAGTTGTTTTGTCTCTTAGTAGAATAGCAGAGTTATTGGAGCGTCCACGTTGCGGGTTTTCTTTAAACCAAGACCCAGTTTTAGCTTTAGCCATATCTTCGTCGTCAGGACTGAATAAGCAAATCGTTGCGCTACGTCTAACTCCTCCAGAGATAACAGCGTCAGCACTATACATAACAATGTCATATGCTTCGATTGGTTTTAGGACTCTTATGGACTCGTCGCAAAAGTCCAAGTTCTTCAACGCAGCATCTAGAACCTTTCTTATGCTGGACAGGGCTTTCTTGAGAGGCCCAGATCCGGGAGCTTTACCGCCGCTTGAGTTAAGGTAGGCTCCAGCAGGTCTAATCTCTGAGTAATCAAAGTTTATGTTCTTGCCTTGGTATTCAGGAAATAATTCGTCCTGATCAAAATAGCTAGAAACGAGAAGGCCAACTGCGTCAGACCAACCTTCTATAGTGTCTGGGATAACAAATTTCTTTGTCTCTTTTTTGTTTTTGACTAGCTTAGGGAGATTTGCTATGTGATGTTTCTGCACAGAGAACCCAGTTCCACAACCGCATAGCAGGAGATACATGCACTCTTGAAAAAATCTCAAACGATCACAGTAAGAAGTGATACAGTTGTATATTCTAGCGTTGTGTTTGAATATGGGACTGCCTCCAAACTGGAGTGCTCTTTGCGACCCAAGAACCTTCTTTTTGCGTACCATATCATAAGCCCACTCTATTTCCCCCGACACCTCTGGGATCTCAGAATATTTACTGAGCATCATCTCCTTGACTCGCTCAACACACTCGTTCCAAGTTTCCCTTCGTTTCTTTTCCGGAATCCATCTTGCGTACTTGGAAACAAAGGTATAATCCATTAGTGATCTTATTGACATATAGCCCATTCTTTAGTTAAAGTGTTTGTGTTCATAAAATAATACCGCCCCACTATTGATGGAGGCGGTATTCGTTCTTCGTTTTGTTTATTGTAATTTGGCACATACTATTGTAGCGATAAAGACAACGTTTAGCAGAGCCTTTTTACAAGATGGTTAATTTATAGCACGGTTTACTCTGCCTTCCTGTTATCCTTTGTCCACTTGATTATAGCCTCAATCACGATAGCCACAATTGGAACAATCATTATTCCTGACTTCCCCATGTCAATATCATCCATGTTGTCACCAACATAAGTAAGGGATGCCGCACAGCCAACTAAAATGGCATTCTTGCCTAGGCTTAAAAAATCACCCCAGTTAAACGAAAATTTCTTTGAGTCTGAGTTCATATCAATACCTTTCGCTAATTTATATCTCGTAAACACTAATTAAAAATCCGCCATTCTCCTTCTCGTTTATCTTGTAGGGAAACCCTATCATTCTAACTTCCTTGTCCTCTATGGTCTTAGAGTTTTTTGTAAACCTTCTGTTCATGTCTAGGCAGGACTTGAACTCTTGAAAAAACTCATCCCTTTCTTCTTCGTGAATATAACCTAGCCAGTCGAAGCCTTCTACGTCAGTGAGTGTCATTTTTGTCAAGTTGTAAAAAGGTTCGTTTGTCCACACTAAATGCCCTTCTTGGTCTGTCTCAAATAGGGCTGTTTCTGAATAGTGTAGTGAGGCTTTTGTTCTCTGTTCTATTACTATCTGAGACCTCTCTATTCTTTCACAAGCGCCTGACAGGGTACATACAGCATCTTTTAGGCTCCCTCCTCCATTGGTGGTTATTTCGTGTTTTATAGTTTCAATAGAGGTGACAACCTCTTCGTGTGAGGCCATAAACTTCACGGCTGGCCGTAGCACCTTCATCCACAGGAAGAAAAGAAAGCTAGTCAGCGTGCCTATTATAGTGCTCATTAGTGTGACGTCTTCTATGCCCACTACAGTACTCCTTTGTGTCTGTTTTGTATTTCTTTGGATGTTAGCCCTTGATGGTCTAATGTTAAGTGTTCAACCAGTGGCCCCATTTCTACTAACTCTACCCCTCTACTCATAAGGATGTTGCTAACTGCAATGTCTTCAAATAACCATTTTTTAGTAACGTCAAAAGAAGATAGCTCATATTCTTCCTTGGCAAGTTCTGTAGCCAGTATTTCACAGTTTCTCCTACTCAATACATAGCAGTGTCCTTGTGCCCACTTTTCCAAAAATAGACCGGAATATGGTAGCCTGTCGGAATCTTTAACTTTGTCGTAGTGCCAAACCCTTCCTGCGATTCCGGGCTCCAAAATAGGATTTTCGTTCTCATCCCAAAGCCCTAGAGTTCCGTAGGATGATGTTGCGAATCCTGAGAAATTGGGAGTTTCTTGTAGTGTGCGAATTTTTGAGACTAATTGCTCAAAGCTTGGTATGTATATGTCACAGTCAAGCTTAATCAGGTATTCAAAATCAAAATTTAGGGCATATTTTATCGTCTCATAGGTCTTTTCGAGGAGGTGCACATAGCTTTCATTACACGGGAGATGCCACTCCCTACCTTTAGAGAAGGCCTCTTTTACTCCCCCATACACATACTGAACAGAACAGCCTTCCGGCAAACTGGCTGGTATGCAGGTTCTCTCAAGGGCTTCAATTCTATCCTTATGTTTTGGACATGTGTGTATAGCAAATATGAGCATCGTTTTACCAAAAAAAAAGAGGGAGCAGCTCGCTAGAACCACTCCCCCTAAGGTGTCGTGTTTAGCTTTCGTAAGTTTCCTTACTCTTATACTGGCCACTTGCGGCAAGTTTTCCGCCGTACATGTAAATCAACTCTCCGGGAACTGCGCGGGTTGACTTAATTTCACTGACCACCGCAGAGGAGCCGTCTGCTGGATTAACCATTGTGGTGGCATTTCCCGCGTTGCTACCCTTGGTTCTGCCGGGGGATATTTCAGTGCTTGGTCTAGCCATGTTGTCAAACGCCTCGTCAGCTTTAGAGCCAATTAGTCTATCGCCGATCTTGACTCGCTCTTGACTTCTGGTGTTGTTACTTCCGTAATGAGATCCGGGAGTTCTGATAACATCAGTAGCACTTCCAGCAAGACTTGTAGAAACGCCCTTAATAACAAACTGAGGGTCGGCTTTAGTTCTGTCAGCTTTGTTTGGGAAGAAAGCCAGAGTTGCGCCGCCATTAGCCCCGCTGACACCAACGCTGTCAGTGGTTGATCCATCAACCCCGCCATTAGCAACGACTCTTGATCCCAAGTTTTCTGCATTGGAATCGTCGGCAGCGTTCATGCTTCTGAGAGAAATGTCATTGCTGATAGCGCCGCTTACGGTGTCAATATTGCCTGCTTGAGCAATTGTACCGCCTTCTACTTGGACCGCCTTTGCTGCCGCCGCGTTAGCGTATGTGGTTGCTGATTTAACTGCTTTAATAAAAGCCATAGTGAGTCTCCTAAAATAATAAAAAGTGTGGTATTATTTACAATGTCCATTCCGGCTTCGATCCCTATTTTCCTACAATATTATACACACTATTTCATTTTGCTTGCCAGTCTGGCTAGGGATTTTTTGATTTTTCTTCTTGCTGTCTCCCTGTTGTAGTTATATTTTTCAGCAATCTCCTTTATAGACATCCCATCAAGCCTGTCTTTAACCAGCTCTCTGTTTGGTACTAATGCCAACTCTTCTTTTAGCTCTAGGGAGAAATGATAATCCTTGTTTTCTGGAATATTCGCATGTATCCCTTGATGCTCTTGGTACTTACTGTTAAACTTGAGCTCACGAAGACACTCTATAACCACGCCTTTGTGTAGGTACGTGAAAAAAGCCGCCCCACGACCCGGCTTGTAGTGCTCAAAAGCTTTCCATAAAGCGTTTAGGTGACATGTTCTTATCTCGTCAGCACTAAGCTGTCCCGAGAAGGATAGCGAGGCCTTATGCATCACTCTCTGAAAGTCCTCACTCTTCATGGCGTCTTCAATCTTCTGATTCATCATTTCCATAGTCAGTTTCCTTTTTGTTAATTCTTGTTTCAATATCTGATCTTACATTTTTAAATTTAAACATTTTGCCTACACCAATAAAAAATCGGTATCTGCTGGTCACTTTCAATACTTCAACACCTTTAATTTCACTAATAGTCCTCTTTACTGTTGGGGTTATATCAAAGTTTGTATGTCCTACCCAGCAATCAAAGCTTGTGAGCATAGTAATCTGACTAGCCAATTCGTCTGTTACCGGTATAGGAATTAATAGTGTGTCTTCTGGACTTTCGCTGCTTGACTCATAATACGGCTCTTCTTCTTCTGGCGTCTCCTCAGAAGTAGTGTCTGTTATGTTTTTTAACATCTGCTGGAAAAAGGGGGAGTTTAGCTGTTTCTCTAAAACGTCTTCGTATTTTTGCCAGCCTATTTTTCTTGACTCTGTCATTGTACCATCCTTTTAAATAACGTCTTGTGGTTTAATGCACGGCTCTTCCTTTTCTTTTATTGATTGTCTTTCTAGGGTTTTCATTTCCGCTAAAGATGTCATTATCTTAAGCAAGATCTCGTGTTCACTCTCTGATAATAGTCCGTCTTTTACCATTTCCATAGTTGGGGCAAAAAATAGAGACCCAGTAAGTCCTATCAGAAGGGTGGTTAAGTCCTTTACTGATTCTTGACTATAGTCTGCTACGGAAATGTCAACTTTTGGTTCCCCTTCCTGAACGTAGAAAGTAACGGAAGCCCCTACATTATCAACGCTTTCGTCCTCCTCATTAGGGTTGATTTCCTTTCTGGATAGAATTAATTCTTTAAGGTATCTAAACACTTGATAGTATCTTTTCTGCTGAGTTATCCCAGCTAAATTTCTGAGCGGTTTTTATTCCGGCTTCATTGATTTCCAGTGAGCCTTCTTGTTTATCTTTATGTACTTTTCTCATATGTTCTACCAACTGGTCTATTTGGTCATTTCCCAAACACGCCCAGCTTCCCGCCTTTCCGTCGAACCATTTTCCGTCAAAAGCTTTCTCTTTCCTGTCTATCGTCACTAAGTGGGCATTTTCTTTAGTGCAAAACTCTGTGTGTGCAGAATAATCTGTTATTATCACATGTTTACCACACGAGAGAAGCTCTAGGGCCTCTAGGTTCCACCCCTCTGCTCTAGAAGGAAAGACGCCACAGTCTACTTTACTCATAATATTATACACGTCTTGAGAGGACTCGACACGTCCTATTAGTTTAATGTTTTCTCCAAGTTTAGCGTTTTTGTATAGGCTTTGCCATTCGTAGGTTTCTTTCTCGTCGCAAAACGGATTGTCGCACATCATATGTAACTGCACGTTGTCTTGCGGCTCAAAGGCTTTGTTAAAGGCTCTGGATAATACGTCGTGACCCTTCCTAACTTCCCACTTCCCGCAATTAAAGAATATTGTATCATTGTTTTGCCCATTGTCAATAGGCGTGGGGGAAAAAACATCAGAATCGACCCCAAGAGGAACAATGAAAACAAGATTTGGGTCAAACTCTATTTGATCACAGACTACGTCCTTAGCCCACTCAGAGCAGACAAATATCTTATCCAAATAGGAAAGGTGGTGCTTTTCTATTGGTTTAAACTCGTCTAATTCAAAAATTGGAAACCCGATTTTTTCTCCCCTGCCTACAAATTGAGACATGTCGTGTTGATGCCAAATCCGAATGCATGGGGCGCTCCAGTCTGGGGTTTCTGCGTTATTAACTGCCCTCTGCACTACCTCCGCATCTTCCTGACTAGTAACCTGGGGCTGAGAGATTGGCCACAGAGAGACTTCTGCTTTTCTTGATAGGGACTTGAGGACGTTTAGACCTGTGATCCCATATCCAAGGTTGTTGATTGGTGCTATTAGATTAATCATTTACTCATAATTTCCTTGTGTATTAGATTTATTACTGACTCATCGAAACCCATGTTTGACTGGCTCAGAGACATGGGGTAATCGAAGAAATGATTATATTCAAATTGCTTCTTTATTCCTTCTGCAGCATCTTCTTTATCTGTAGATTTCCAAAGACAGTCTCCTGATATAAACCCTTCTGTGTAGTAATCAGTGTGTGTGTGCGTGTTGCATAGATACGTCCAGTAGAGACTGTTTTCAGTAGCCCCATTGCAAATCGCCGCCTCAACGTTGTGGGTCGAGCATAGTTTGGACAACACCTGTCTATTGAACATGAAGGGTGTTACATAGCAATATGTATCTGGCTCAGGCATGTTAAGATATTTAGCCGACGATTTCCACCACTCATTTTGCATTCTGCAACCAAGGCCGGTGTAGGCAGTAGATTCTGGGCTGATAAAATCCTCGATAGACGAGTTTCTTACGAAATAACAGTCTGAATCTAAGGTCAAGATCCATTCAGATTTAACTAAATAGCAAGAAAGAAGCTTGAGGACTTGCTGCTTACGCCAAGGATCTACTGTGCACTCTTTGGCAATAAGCTCTGAGTCTAGTACAAATCTTACCTTTAGTTTTGAAGACAGGCAGGAAAGAATTGGCTGTAGTTTATTTTTTGCCTCTTCTTCGCATATTACAATAAACTCATCAAAACCTCTTACGTCAAGAAATTTCAAGATAGAAGGGACGAGGTTTTCTTGCACCCTAAAGATATCTTCTTCGCCCCTACAAGGCATCAACATTGTTATCATCTTAATTCAGTCCCACCATATTCAGTTGGGGAATAGAGGGTTATCAGGCTTGGGTTTATGAAAATTTTTCCACCATTTTTTCTTATCTGTTGATGTAAGGAAACATGCTCGCAGCAAACAGGATCGTCAGAAGTTGATGGACGATACTCGCACTTAATTATGTCCTCGTACTTATATATTCCTAGACCGTTAAAATTAGATCCAACCTCTATAGGGTCTTCGCCTTTTTCTAGGATCATTTTCCTATATATACCATGCCCTAAAAATTCCTCTTGCCCCAAGTCTCTAAAAGTCCAAGTGTCAAAAAACTGCCTCTTTATTTTTGATGCTGCTTTGCCATTTACGGATAGGGAATCTTCTTGAAACAAAAGCCCATTAGCTGTCATGGCTGACCACGCGGATCTTTGTCCGGAGAAGCAATCTAAAAATCCGTCATATGACCAACCCCCCTCAAGGTCTAGGTCAATAACTATTACATAGTCTATGTTTTTTAGACCGCTTAATTCGTCTAGGTAAATATTCCTGAGTGTCGCCATTTTAGACACACGATCAATACTTATTGCTTCGTCTCCGGTATCGCTGTAGGACTTTTTGTCGGATATCGAGGCGGAAATAACCTTAACCCTCTCGTCCTTGAAAGCGTACTGCTGCAGCATTGGAGCCGTGTTGTCGGAGGAATCGTTCTCAACTATAAATATCTGAGCCTTGTTAAAAAAGGATGCTGTTTTATTTATTCTACACATGTTAGCGTGAAGAACTGGTTCTATATCACGGCCTAAGCAGCAGAAGGCAACATTAAGTCTCTTGCATTTTTCTAGACCACCCAAAACTCGTGCCTTGAAGTTTTCAGGATTACCTACAGAGAATAGAGACTCTGGAAACCTTGAGTAGTAGTATTCTCCGTTATACATTGCATAAAATCTCTATGTACTCTTTGAATGAAATAGTATTCTGAATTCTGTTTTGATTAATACGTGAG
>Ga0302118_10000528_pt1 | contig 18214 bp, 15 predicted proteins | sample AG5_331_MG_FD_203126 | JGI IMG/M metagenome (GOLD analysis project Ga0302118, IMG submission 203126) | Marine microbial communities from Western Arctic Ocean, Canada - AG5_33.1 | ecosystem: Environmental > Aquatic > Marine > Oceanic | place: Canada: Western Arctic Ocean | collected 2017-10-01 | reverse complement strand
GCTTCTCGGCTGCGAAAAATACGCCTCTCCGTAAAACATTATCTATCTCCAAATAAGGTTGCAACTGACTCTCATCGAATTGATAGCGAGCAACACGTAATTTCTCTGAATAGAATGGCCAATCCCAAGCCTTAGGCTCAAAGTTTAAGCCATCGTCTTCGATCATCTTCTGCAGATCGGCCGCCTCAACTCTTGCATTGGCTACCGCCGCTGGCGCAAGCTGCGCCAATCGCTGATTTACCGCCTCGACCAGACCTGCGGTGGTATCTTCCAGCGTGTACTCTGCATGGCTGGAGTAACCTAACAGCTGGGCACGCTCAGCACGCAAGCGCAGGACGTCGGAGAGTATCTGTCTGTTATCAAACTCCCCTCCTCGGCTTCCTCTAGAGAGCGATGTAGTATGAATTCGCTCGCGAAGAGTCCTGTTCTGCAAACTGGCAAGGCTAGGCTGCCCACTGGTGTTTAACAAAGGAATGACAAATTTTCCTAATAGTTCACGAGATTCAGCCTCGTTTTGAGCAGCCGTGATTAACACCTCACTCATGCCAGTCAATTCTTCTCGCGAATCCACCACGATGGCTAGGTCATTCACCTCACTTAAGATGTTTTGCCGGTACTGTGTCCGCAATACGGCAATCTCTCTATTTGTCTCTCGCATCTGATCCTGTTGCTGCGAAGTAAGCGCGGCACCCGCTCTCACGTAATCCACATGATATTGCTCCAATAGTCGCAAGGACTGAGCATCTAGTTGTAATTCTTCACGCTGTTCCTGCAATACATTAATTCGCTCAAACAATGCCGGATTCAACAAAATCTTGTCATTATGCGCGGCTAATTGGGGTGCCAATTCCTGCTCCAATTCACGAATACCCTCATTGGTGTGCGCACCGGACATACTGAAGAATACAGTGGCTACTCGGCTCAGGAGCTGCCCAGACAACTCCAATGGAATAATCGTGTTTTCAAATGTAGGTGCACTTGCTTGATTGACGATCAAGCTGAGCTGAGCAAGCTGCTCCTCCATACCCCGTTCGAATGCAGGCAAATAGTGACTGTTTTCTATGCGATCGAAAGGCGGGTAATTGAGATAAAGAGGGCTTTTTTCAAAAAATGGATTGATTGTAATTTCTCCTACATCTGCCATAGATTGATCATTCTGATTTCCCTGGGCCACTGCAGGCGAGGTCTCCTGCGATTCAGAACATGATGTTAAGAGTAATAGACCCAAAACCAGAAAAAAGCATAACTGGAGTGTTGATAGTGATTTCATGAAAATCCCTCCTATTTCTCTAATTGATAGATCAACTCACCCACGTCTTCCATCTTGCTCTCAAAACTTTTGAGAGCATCAGCCAGTCCCTGATTGTAATAGAACACGCCTACTTCCTTGGAGAAGAAGTCCAGCAGAAACTCAGCATCGAAGCTCCCTATCTCTTGCTGTAGTTCGTCATGAAAATATTTTTGTAACTTCGTCACCACTTCGATCTTAACAGAGTCATCAAGTTTAATTTCCGCCAACATCAAGCCCCTAGCTGCCGTGCCAAATCATTGAAGTCTTCTGCCGTATAATCAAATTCGCCATCTGGATTTCTGTTTACCGGCCGCCCTGGGCCACGCTCTAAAGGACGAATTACGTAGGCCGTCTTAAGGCCCGTGCGCGCTGCCGCTCGCAGGTCTCCAGGATGAGCCGCAACCATCATCACTTGCTCTGGCTTCAAGCTAAGCAGATCAACAGCCTTCAGATAGGCCTCTGGATCAGGCTTATAGTGCCCAGACAGCTCCGCTGAGAGTACCGCGTCCCACGGCAGCCCGCCATTCTTAGCCATGTGTGTGAGCAAGGAGACATTCCCATTGGAAAGCGTCGCGATCACATACTTGCTCTTCAATTTATTCAATCCCGATACCGTATCAGGCCAAGGAGAAAGCCGATGCCATGCCTCGTTGAAATGAACAAGTTCTGCTTCACTCATTCCTATCAAATTGTATTCTTCGACCAGGTCATCAAGAATCATACGGTGTAGATCGTCGATCTTCGTCCACGGCATTTCACCGTTACGTACTTTATTCATAGCGGGTCCATAACCCGCCCGCCAACTTACTGCAAATTTTTCCCAATCGACATCGTAACCCTTATTGGCAGCAAGTAATTGGCCCTCTCGAATAATAGATCCGTACCAGTCTACAACCGTCCCGAAAACATCGAAGGTTAACGCCTTCACGCTATTCGCAACTGAGTTATCTGCAGCATGGGAGAGTACAGGCAATACACCGATACCCAGCCCCATAGGTAGCAGTGAAAGCTGTCGTAGGAATTGTCTTCTGCTGGGTTGATTGATGAGAGGTGATTGGATCGAATTTGTAGGAATTTTCAGCATAGCTATTCTCCTAGGACGATAGAGCTAACAGCTCTTTTTAAGCCACGTTAGCATACTGGCTGTTCTAAAAGAACGCCTACTGAAAATAAACAGCGAGGATAGCGACAGGACAAATAAACTTGACGTAGAAGGGCCAAATTTTCCAGAACATGCTCTGCTCCGCCTCTGGACTACCATGGCGAATTTCATCGAGTATCTCATTCCGGCGCCATATCCAAGCGGCAAAAATGCAGATAAAAAGACTTAGCAGTGGCTGACTTCGCTCGGTGGTGAAGTTCACAACCATGTCAAATAGGAGGTCAAAATTGAACACGATAACTAAGGAGATTGAGGTGATGATAGCGCCAACAATCATTGCCGCCTTGGGCCGAGGGATTCCTCGATTCTCGACGCTATAAGCAACCGGCACCTCCAGCATCGATATAGAAGAAGTAAGTGAGGCAATTGTCATTAATGCAAAGAATGCCAATGCAACTAACAAACCTATAGGTCCCATATTACTGAACAACGCGGGAAGCACTGAAACGATGAGACCCGGACCAGCAATTAGTCCACCGGCATCGTCATAGATTTGTACGCCACTCTCTAAAGCCACATACATAGCCGGCAATATTAGCAATCCGGCTAACACCGCAATTCCAACATCTAACAAAGCAACGAGGCCACCCACGACAGGCAGGTTTTCATCTTTGCTGATATATGAGCCATAAACCAACATAGTGCCGACACCGAGAGAGAGGGAGAAGAAAGCCTGTCCCATTGCACTGACTAGTAATTGCGGATCAGTGATGCGCGAGAAATCCGGCACTAAATAGGCGCGCAGCCCATCCATCGCTCCCGGCAGCGTAAAGACGTACATAATTAGTAATAAAAGAATACCAATGAGCGAGGGCATTAGCCTTGATGCCCATTTTTCAATGCCATCCTTTACGCCAGCAGTAATGATAAGAACAGTCAACACCATGAAGATAATTACGAAGACTGCATTACGAATTTCTGCATCCGTTGTCAGCCACGCAGATAGGCTCGTCAAACCCAACAGTCTTGAGAGAGGATCTAAAAAGAACGCCATCATCCAGCCGCTAACAATAGCGTAAAAGCTGAGAATCAAACTCACAGTCACTATGCCAACGAAGCCAATAGCAAGAGCAAGGAACTGGCTCTTCTTGCCGCGTGATATAGATGTCAGTGCTGCAACGGCGTTAGAGCGTGTGTGTCGGCCAATTATGAGCTCTGCCATTAGCGCGGGATAGCCTAAAGCGAAGGCTAGAACGAGGTAAGCGAAAAGAAACGCTGCGCCACCATTGCTCGCAGTGTTTGTAGGGAAGCCCCAAATATTGCCAAGGCCGACTGCCGAACCCGATGCGGCCATAAGAAAACCAAATCTGGATGAAAATTCTCCGCGTGCTGCTGCCACTATACTGGGTGCCCCTTGAGATTATCTATTGATCGAACGATTCCAGCGTAAAGCTTGCAGTTGCCGCATCGGTGAGAACAAAGACAACATTCGTCGCCACAGAAATAGACCCGTTTAAATTTACTTCCAACGATGGAATTCGCAGACGGCCATTTACAGAGGAATACTCGGCGATTCCTTCAAAGCTATCCCTGCGTGGAATTGCGCTCTCCGCATTTGCGCGGATCACCACATTCGGCGAGGCAGCCACTACATTAAAATTCATGCTGATCAGATCAGCTCCTGAATCTATGCTCACCGAGGTGATTAGCAAGCCAGTCCCGGACTCGAAAACATGCGGCGCTGAACTAAAGCGCTGCGTTACCTCAGCATTGATATAGAGGAAGTCCCGAGGGTCAGTGTAGACCGGTGTAATATGGGGCGCATTCGGCGCCTTCCCACCAAGAGCGACGACTGGCAAGGCATCGATCCCATCAACAGTAGCCATCCCATCGCCTAGCACAATTCCAAAGACTGTGAAGCCACCATTACTCGTATCCAACGTCGCGCTATTGTCGGCAACATTAACGAACCATTGGTTTGTAGCGCTATCTGGGTTTCCGTCTAACTTAGCCATTGCTACAGTGCCACGCGTATTCGAGGCTCCAAATTCATTCTGGATGGGCGGATCTGACGGTACGTCAATGGGTCCTTCAAACAGGCGAAAGCGAAAACCTCCACCCTGCACTACGAAGTTATCTACGGCACGATGGATATAGGTGCCGTTGTAGGCATTTCGATTGACGTAATTTAGAAAATTCTGGACTGTGCCGGGAGCTGAATCATCCAATAACTCAATCGAGTAGTCGCCAATGCCTGTGCTGATGCGAACAATGGTCCCAGCAAGCGTAGATGGGACATAGGCAAGGATGGAAACCAGGGCAATGCGGATTAAGGCGCTGGCGATTATCGATCCTAGGCTGCGCCGACTAACTGCGGTCATGGATACTCCTGAAACACTGACGATTATGCATCTTTCTTAACCCTATCTGCCCGAGGCAGCATAGGTTAAGTTCCCTTAAGATTCAACTCCCATTACTAGGCGGCAAATCCCTTCAAAACCGGCCCCTGCCGATGCTGCGCAACATGGCTTCAGGCCCGATTTTCAGCGGCCTTGGGCCACTGCACGAAGATTTTTAGCTGGCGATTAACAGCCCGTATATGATATAACATGCGACCTTTCAAGAGTCTCCAGCTTGGAAATTTTTGTCTAATCGTTCAGTAAAAATGGATTCGCTCCGCCAGTGCCAAATTATCAAAATTCACTCCCCGGTTTCGACATACCAAATCAAGATTCTTCAGAGGAACAAAGCGGAGACTCGCCAGCAATTCAGCAAGACTCTATCGGCATCGGAATAGACTACGGCACAAGCAATAGTGCCGTGGCGATATTCGATGGCACTAAAGTCCACCTTGTACAACTTGAGCGGCATTCAGTAATCATGCCCTCAGCGACCTATATCGATAAAGACTTTCAGATTAGTACTGGTCAGAGCGCAATCAATCACTACATAGAAAGCAACACAGGAAGAACCGTCGAATTGAGCGCGGAGATCCTCGGCGAAAGCAGAACTACTACAGGTCAAATCGGTGACAAGGGCCTGCCCGAAGAAGGTAATACACAAACCTTATATGGACAGTCCTTCGTAGATGGAGGCCAACAAGGAAGACTCTTTAGAGGCATAAAAAGATTGCTAGGTAGTACGGACTCACCTCGGCTGATGGTATTCGACCGGGCATTTCGGCTCGTCGCTCTTATCACTCCCCTACTGCTTAGAATAAGAAAAAGCATTGAGCTACAAATAACGAACGAAGTATCAACCTCAGCAGATACCGATCACGCCTGTATTGGGCACCCTGTAAATTTCGAGGGCAGTGCTGAGAACCGAAACCGGGCCGCTCTCGATATGTTGTCTGAAGCCTATGGCTATGCTGAGTTCGTCAAGCAGTCCTATTATCCAGAGCCAATCGCCGCTGCCTTGAGCTATCTTCATGAAAATCAGGAGCAATCTGCACAACCTCAGATTCTGCTCGCTGTTGATTTTGGTGGGGGCACACTCGACCTATGCCTTATTCGCCGAGAAAAGTCTGATTTCGAAGTCATAGCTACTCACGGCATAGGCCTGGGTGGAGATCACATCGACCAGGTGATGTTCAAGAAACTATTGTTCCCACTTCTAGGCAAAGGTGAGCGCTGGAAGCGTGCAGGCGAAGACCGAGAGATAGAGACGTTATTTCCATTTGAGGAATATGAAGACCTATTACTGAATTGGGCCATTAGCTACATGCTCAATCAAAATAAATTCACCACGCCACTTATGCAGAGAATTAGCGTGGGCGACGAGGCTTCGATCAAATTTCAGCGTCTCTACGATATGATTAAGAGCAACTACAGCTACTTAGTTTTTCAATGTATTAAGGAATTGAAGGCAGAGCTTTCTGGTGCTCATTCGGCAAAGCTAGACATACCTGAGCTCGATATCGAATTCGAGTTAAGTCGGGAACAGTTTGAGTTAATGATTGGTGGTTTGCTCGATAAGTTCAGTCAATCAATATCCGACGTATTACAACGCGTAGAATTAAAAAGCAGTGATGTAGACCTTGTGATCCGAACCGGCGGCTCTTCGCTCATACCCGCCGTGAAACGCATCTTGGAAACCCGATTCCCAGGCAAGGTAATCGAGCATGACCCATTCACTAGCGTGGCAGCGGGGCTTGCTATAGCGGACTATGAGGGGCTGGGAGAGAAACTAGAGCAGGAGTGAGCTATTCAGCGAGTTGTCAGAACTCTACGCGAAGTGACTCAGTAGAATCAGCGAAGGACAAGGAGTAAATCAGTCCATCCTTCTCCACATTTACCAGATTGGCCTGACCTGGCCATACATCTCTTAAAGCAATATGCACTACAGACAGCGCAATTATGTCCTGAAGACGCTCTGTCTCCTGATAAACCCAAAGAAATTGGCCATCGATCTCCTCGCCTACATACTCAAGATTCAGCTGCGCACTCAGTCCTTGCGAATCCTCAGCAGCAACTGCAAATCGGTTCATCACATAGTTGCTAAAAAGTTTTCGCGAGTCGACCGATTCCATTAAGTTCTGCGATCCACCAAATACAACACCTGCAGCATGCTCCGCATCGTGTATGAAAAAGCGATGCATGACCTCAATATTGCCGGTACTATCATTGAATAGAATGCGCGTTACCGCCGTTTTTTGCTGGTGTGCGGCACTGAGGCTATGCCCAAAGCAACACAATAGCGTTAACAGCGTGAGAAGGGCCGCGCGCGGCCTATCTCCCATTACTAAAGTGCTTAGACTAGTTGTCCTGCTCATCGTCTTCATCGTCTTCATCGATCTTCAGCTCTGTCTTAATATCTTGCATGACATCTCGACCGATCAAGCTGCCACCGCCTTCGGATTTGAAACTCTCGATGCGCGAGGGGATAATTCGCCGTGGGTAGTAGTTATTCTCTATATCCGCGTCGGCTGTTTCCTGCATTGGGTCGATGACTACGCTACGCAATTCGTTATCACTAACGATTAGCTTCTTTATCTGCGTCGCATTTTTGCGCCATATCTCGGCGGGTAGACGCATTTCTTCCTTGCTTCCATCAACATATTCCATCTCCAGGATTATTGGCATGACTAGGCCACCCTCATTTGAAAGCTCGAGAATATAGTAGTTCAGATCTTCCGAGACAGCCCTATCGAGAACCTGGCGCTCCCAGTCTTCGAGACCTTCTAGGAAGCTGTTGTAGGAGTTTCGCTCCTTATTGGTGACAGTAAACTGATCATTGTCATCGTAGAAGTCGCGGACATCAGTATTACGCTCGACCCAAGTCTGCCTTCCTTCTTCGCGATTTCGTTGAATATACAGCGAAGGGGGCATTGACTTCTCGGTCTCGCGCTGACGAGCATAATCGATATCAGGATTCTCAGTATCCATGCGCATCTCATAGACTCTATTCAGAGATATATCTACGTGATCGGTAGTGTAGAACCATCCGCGCCAGAACCAATCCAGATCGATACCAGATGCCTCTTCCATCGTGCGGAAGAAGTCCGCCGGTGTGGGACGCTTGAATTCCCATTGGCGCGAATATTCTTTGAATGCGAAATCGAAAAGCTCGCGACCCATAATGGTCTCGCGCAAGATATTGATCGCCGTCGCTGGTTTTGAATAGGCATTCGGACCCAGACGCAGCACGCTATCGGACTGAGTCATGATCGGAACCTGAGTCTGCGAAACCATGTAGTCAACGATATACCTAGGTTCTACTCCCCACGGTATCTCCGCATCCCATTCGCGGCCTGCAACGGAGTCTAGATAGCTATTGATACCCTCATCCATCCAGGTCCATTGGCGCTCATCCGAGTTCACGATCATTGGGAAGTAGAAGTGCCCTACCTCGTGAATGACAACACCAATTAGGAAACGCTTCTCAGCCAACGAGTAGGTTCGAGACCCATCGTCCTGCAGCGTCGTGCGCGGGCCATTGAAGGTAATCATTGGATATTCCATGCCGCCGACAAAGCCAGCGTTCAAGGAAATTGCCGTCGGATACGGATAATCAAAAGAGAAGCGACTATAAACTTCGAGGGTATGAATAACGACTTCGGTGGATAGATCCGACCAGAGCGTTCCACCCTCCTTTGGATAATAGGACATAGCCATAACCAGTTCCTGATCAGCGCCTTCTTGATGATGCCCTTTCGCGTCCCAAATAAATTTCCTTGATGAGCCCCACGCAAAATCACGTACGTTCTGTGCTACGAATCGCCAAGTCTTAGTGTCATCTACTCCTTCGCTCTCATTTTCGAGGGCCTCTTCCGGGGTAACGATGTAGACGGGTCTATCCGCAGTCTCAGCCTCTTGGAGACGGTCACGTTGCTCTCTTGTTAGAACCTCGTTTGCGTTCTGCAACTCGCCGGTTGCTGCAACAATATGATCCGAAGGCACAGTAAGCGAAACTTCGTAGTCGCCAAACTCTAATGTGAACTCACCTGATCCCAGAAACTCTTTATTAGTCCAACCTTCGTAGTCGGTGTAGGCAACAAGACGAGGGAACCACTGTGAAATCGCGAACAGATAGTTGCCGCCTTCTTTCTCATCGTCGGGAAAATATTCGTATCCACCACGAGGTCGAAGCACATCACCATTGACTACGTTATAGCCATAGTCGATTTCAAATTCAACATCCTGACCAGGATTCAGCAAGCGCGCGAGATCGATGCGCATGAGCGTACCGACTATTGTATATGGAAGATCATTTCCCGAGCTGTCGCGAACTGAGTTTATTTCGTAGCCTAAGTCAGAGTCTTCGTTATATTGAAGAGAGCGCAACTGGCCTAAGCTGATGCGAGCAGGAGAATCGGAGTCTGGGCTACTACCATTAAAGGTAGAGCTCATATTTCCCATTGAATCACTGCGGAAACGGTTCTGATCTAACTGCAGCCAAAGATAACCCAGCGTATCGGGAGAATTGTTCTGGTAGCGTATAGTCTCAGTGCCCGAAATTCGCTGCGACTCTTCGTCGAGAGCGACGTCTATTTCGTAATCGACTTCTTGCTGCCAATACTGATGACCCGGTTGACCGGACGCGTTCCTGTAAACGTTTGGAGTCGGCAAGACTTCATCCAATTGACGGAATTTATCTTGATACGAACCCTTCGTCTGCTGAATGGCTTGTGCGAATAGCGCGGAACTGCTTATTAATATGCTTATCGCTGCGAAGAACAAGACGATTCTCTTCATAACAACCGATCCCCTAAAATACTTTTACCAAGTTATGTGACGGCGAATAATACCGCGTTTTGCTCGATTTGCGGCTATCCATTTAATATCCGCCTTTGTTCTGAGGTAAACTATAACTCATGGACCTCATCCTGATTGCGATTCCGTTTTTCTTCCTGTTAATTTTTATCGAATTAGCCTACGGCTTGCTCCGTGGCAACAATACCTACCGCCTCAATGACAGCATCAACAGCATCTCCATGGGTAGCCTAAGCCGCCTGCAAAGCCTTGTAATTCTAGGGTTTTCCGGCTCGATCTATGAAATCGTTGTGGCTAGATACCAACTCGTGCAGCTAGCCGATGACGCACTATGGGTCTGGATTAGCTGTTTCATACTCTACGATTTCGCCTACTACTGGAAACATCGCTTCGGACACGAGGTTGCTCTATTCTGGGGCTCTCACGTCGCACACCATCAGAGCGAGGATTACAATCTGAGCACTGCTCTTCGGCAGACCAGCATAGATTTCTATGGCTTCGCTTTCTACCTCCCCTTCTTTTTCCTAGGCTTTCCGGCAGAAACCCTTTTCACGGTGGTAAGCCTGAACTTGATCTATCAATTCTGGGTTCATACCGAGCACGTGCCTAAGCTCGGCCCGATCGAATGGTTATTCGTTACCCCCTCGAATCACCGTGTTCATCATGCTCGAAATAAAATCTATGTAGATAGGAACTACGGAGGCGTGTTCATTCTGTGGGATAGAATATTCGGTAGTTTTCAGGAAGAACTTGCAGAAGAACCTGTCCTCTTCGGTCTGCGCAAACCGCTGAATAGCTGGAATCCAGTCTGGGCCAACGTGCACGTGTATTGGAGACTCGCCTTGGACTTCGTTTCAATGCCGGGGATTGCAAATAAACTAAAACTCTTGTTCAAACCACCAGGCTGGCGTGCCGAGGCACAGCAGAGTCATTGCAAACCCGGCATCGAGACTGTCGATCTCACTGCGCGATACGACCCAGCAATATCATCCTTCAGCTTGGCCTATACCTGTGTCCAATTTCTCTTTACTGTCGTTCTAAGCCTTGCCTTGCTTCTCGGCGCAGCATCGCTTAGTTATCCTCTAGTAATCTTGGCGGTGATCTATCTGTTCTTTTCATTCTTTGTGGCTGGAGCTTGGCTAGAGGGAAAGGAGTTCGCACTAGCCCTAGAGATAGTGCGGTTAGTATTTCTTGTACCTTGTTTGTTATTGCTCGATTTGAATCCAATAGTGGCAGCACTGCTGGTCATCAATGCGGCTATCGCTCTGCCCCTACTACTAATTATTGGATCTAAACGGATTCAAGTTCTAGCGATTAACCAATAGCCGCTTGGCGCTGCACTTCTTCCAATGCATGCTCCCAGCGAATCACGTTTTCTGTGACCGCTGTGCTTTGGGGCAGCGCTTTCTTTACAGCGACCAAAGAAAAACGCAGGACAATCCGATCAGACCCCCGAGGATGACGCCAAAATCAGGATGCCTGCCTCTTTGCAATCGAGCAGCACTCGAAAAACGAATGTTAGAGTAACTAGAATTACTTATTGAGATGATATAGAGTTTGCAAATGGTTAACGGGGATTCAAGTGGCTGCAGCTAAATTCTCGTGAGCGGAAAATCTAATAACAAACTTCCGCTTTCTGGGTCGCGCAATTCGAATTGCGCTTGCGAGGCTCTACCCAGCGCATCGGTAAAAGTAGAACCACTTTCAACATTGCTCATGATAAAGGCGACACGCGTGGTAACACTGCTCGCTGGGGGAATCTCCAGCGGAATAAATTCATAGCCTGCAGATTCACTCAACATACCCTGTACTGTGGATTCGACACTGAGGCTTGAGCCAGGAATTCGTTTTCTTACGGCTCTAAATAACACAACTTCGCCATCGCCATCTGTCATTCTTAGGAAAACATTGACCTGCTTGGTAAACAGCTCGAGGTTTCCCACCCGCAATGACGGCGTATAGATCGGGTAGCTGAAACCCACCTCGATAATTCCATTACTAGAGCTATCGGTAATAAGCTCGTTGCTAACCTGTTCCCCGGTTAGGCCTGACCCTGCCTGATTAGGCAGCAAAATAAAATAGTAAGCGAGCACGGGAATTAGCGTAGGGATGCAAACAATCGCCGCATATATCCCCGGCTTTCCAGAAAAAAGTGGATTAAAAGGATAGGCTGCGATTAACGCCGCCACTATGGCTATCGACAATAACGCGGCTCGAATAAACAATGGCTCGCTGCCAATTCGGCTGGGGTTCTGAGCGATAAAAATCACCATCGCCACAGAGACAAGAAGCGCTGAAATGGAAACGATAATTTTTCTTAGTCTGGTATCCATGACTACTTTAACCGCAATTCAGAAAGGGTGTTAGGGTTGGGTACCCTTAGACTTTTTCGCCTTGGGCCTGCCTATCAGCGTGATAAGAAGATCTAACTAAGGGGCCACTCGCGACATGCTTAAATCCCAGCTTCTGGCCATAGAGACGCAGTTCTTCGAATTCATCAGGGTGCACGTAGCGCTCTACTTTGAGATGGTCCTTCGATGGTTGTAGATACTGCCCCAGAGTCACCATGTCGATGTTGTATGCGAACAGATCATCCATTACCTGCTTTACTTCATCTAGAGTCTCGCCCAGCCCGAGCATTAGGCCCGATTTAGTCGTAACTGCAGGCTTGAGCGCCTTGTATCTCTTCAATAATTCTAGGGACCAGGCATAGTCGGCGCCGGGTCGGGCTTTCTTGTACAGTCTAGGCACCGTCTCCAGGTTGTGATTAAACACATCTGGCGGGCTCTCCTTAAGAATATCCAGGGCAATATCCATCCTGCCGCGAAAGTCTGGCACCAAAACTTCCACTTGGATGTCTGGATTCAATCTACGCGTTTCGCTTATGCAGGTTGCAAAGTGTTGCGCCCCACTATCTTTCAAATCATCGCGGTCCACGGACGTTATCACCACGTAGCTTAAGCCCATTTCGCTGATGGCAGAAGCAAGCTCGGTTGGCTCATCCCCATTCAGAGGATTTGGTTTCCCGTGAGCCACATCGCAGAATGGGCAACGACGCGTACAAATTTCGCCCATAATCATGAATGTGGCGGTACCGTTGCTAAAACATTCCCCTAGGTTCGGACAGGATGCCTCCTCACAGACTGATGCAAGCTTATGTTCTCTTAGCTTTTGCTTAATGTGGTTGATCTTCGGCGAGGCGGGAATCTTTACGCGAATCCAAGCGGGTTTAGTAAGGAGCTCTGTGGTGGGGATGACCTTCACAGGAATGCGACGAACCTTATCCGCACCTCGAAGCTTCTCTCCCTCTATTAAAGTATTTCTGCGCTTTCTTTCAGCCATTAGATCAGTATCTCAATCAGTCGGGTTCGTAATATTCAAAATAACCTAACTCGCTCAGTAATTTGTTATTGAGCACCTTGCTCACCATCTGCATGAGCGTGTCGCTGGCAGGCACATGGTCGGCGATCTGCGTGACGGCGAGGTTCTCATAGCCACATGGATTGATACGCGAAAAAGGCTCTAAATCCATCTGCACATTTAGGCTCATGCCGTGATAGCTCCAGCCCTTGCGAATGCGCAAGCCCAAGGCTGCTATTTTAGCATCATTCACGTACACACCGGGAGCCTTGGCTTTATTGCTCGCCGATATGCCAAATTCCCCAAGAGTCTTGATGATTGCCTGCTCGATAAGGTCGACTAGATCGCGAACATTCATATTACGTCGACCAACATTCAGCAACAAATATGCCACTAATTGACCGGGCCCATGATAGGTAACCTGACCACCACGGTCTATCTGTACGACAGGAATTTCAGCTGGATTTAGAATGTGTTTCGCTTTACCTGCCAGACCTTGAGTAAAGATTGGTTTGTGGCTCAGCAGCCAGATTTCGTCGTCACGAGCCGCGCTGGCTTGCTCAACCAAATAACGCATGGATTTCCAGATTGGCCCATATTCCTGCAATCCCAATCTGCGGACGATTAGCGGTGGATGAGTTTGACCCTCATCTGCATTCGATTCTGCGTTAAAATGCCTATAGCTGGTGAGTAGCACCTTATAAGACCATCTTCACGCTTTCGAGAGTCTTCAGCTCATCAAATAGATTCTGTAATTGATCGATGCCGGTTGCAGCTATGGTAATTCTTACAGAGACATATGTGTTTTTCTTGCTTACCTGCAACTCGATTAAGTCCGAAGAGATTTTCCCCGCATGCCTTTCTACGACCGTAACAACCTCGGCCTGAAATTCAGTACTAGCCACGCCAATAATTTTGATCGGGTAGAGGCAGGGGAATTCAATTTTGGGGGGCTCGATTTTGGTATTTTGGTCCAGCTCTTTCGACATCACACTATCCCGATAACATACTACTGAACAAAAGAGTTATCCAGTCGACGAAACGTTTAAGAAAACCACCCTGCTCCACCGCCTGCATGGAAACCACATTGCCCTGATAGAGAACATTATTATCCAGAACTACCCGAACCTCACCCATGATCTGTCTATCGCTGAGTGGCGCACGAATTACTTCATCAACATCAACTGTGGCAGTCATTGCCTCTGCCTGACCTCTTGGAATAGTTATATAAACCTCATCTTCTATTCCCAGATTTACAGAATTCTGCGCGCCGGAAAAAATCGGCACGTTAGTCAACACCTGATTCGAGTCATACAGTTTGTGTGTCTCGTAGTAGCGAAAACCATAGGTCAGTAATTTCTGTGTCTCTATAGCACGGGCTTCTTCACTAGCTGTACCCATCACCACAGAGATCAGTCTCATGCCGTCACGCTCAGCTGAGGCAACGAGGCAGTAACCCGCCGCATCGGTCCAACCTGTTTTCATTCCATCGACATTTCGGTCGCGGAATAGCAGGGTATTACGATTCGACTGACGAATACCGTTATAGGTAAATTCTCGTTCGGCATACAGGGGATAGAACTGCGCATGCTTGTTTATCGTAGCCTGCGCAAGAACGGCTAAGTCACGAGCCGACATCGTATTGTAGTAAAGCTCAGTGTCCAATCCACTAACGTTCATGAAGAAACTTTGCGATAGCTCGAGCACTTCAGCGTATTGATTCATCATGTCTGCGAAGGCCTCTTCGCTTCCGGCAATATGCTCAGCGATTGCCACGCTTGCATCGTTTCCAGATTGAATAATGATGCCACGAAGCAGGTCTTCCACTTCGACCATCGTGTCTACGCCGATAAACATTTTGGAGCCTTCCATGCGCCAGGCTTTCTCGCTGATATGCACTTCATCTGCAAGCGCTAGATTGCCATTGAGGATCTCTTCGATAGCAACGTAGGCGGTCATTATTTTTGTGAGACTCGCCGGCGGCAGCGCTTCATCGGCATTCTCTTCAATGAGTATGTGCCCGGTCTTTGCATCTATCAGAATATAGCTGGTTCCAGCTATCTCCGGAGGCCTGGGAATAATAGCGGGCGCAGCAAAGGAAAAATTGCTCGCACACATGACCGCCGCCACAATTAGGCAGAGCACTCTCTTTCGCTGCGCAGAGTGTTTAGGGGCTGAAGAAATCGAGCGTGATGAAATAGAAAAAAATGACATAAAAATCCGTCTCGTTTGAGTGTAATGAGTTGTAAAATGACGAATCAATTGATGAAACTGGTCGTGGCTGTTACTCGGTGATAGCGCGTGCTGCTGCGCTATTCAGTAACAGTGTACGGGCTTCCCAAGTTAGCGGCAACAACACTTTCGCTAACTCGTTGGATTTGACCAGGATCAGAAATTGGGCCGACTCTAACTCGATGTAAAATTTTGTTGCTCGAAGTATTCACTGTACGAATAAACACCGGCAAGCTAGTAAATTCTTTTACCCTGCTAGTGACTTCTTGCGCGATGCTGAGATCCGAGAATGCGCCTACCTGTAAATATTTGCTGTCGGAAGAACTGACGCGCAATGTCTCATTTCCCGCAGAATTCGCGCCCCTTACGCCACGATCGTGAGAGGTTCCAGTTGCTACTATGGATTCCAGCTGTACGCGAGCAGTGCCTCTGTCCGCGTAACCGAGCTTTACGGCAGCAGCATAAGATAAGTCAATAACGCGATCACCATGGAAGGGGCCCCTGTCATTAACTCTGACTACAATACTTCTATTGTTATCCAAATTCGTGACGCGCAAGAAACTAGGTATGGGCAGAGACTTATGCGCTGCCGATGCTAGAAACATATCAAACACCTCGCCGTTGGAGGTCTTGTGCCCATGAAATTTCTCGCCATACCAAGAGGCCACTCCACGTTCGTTATAGCCCTCTTCGGTTGGCATCACTTCGTAGCTGTTACCCAACACCGTATAGGGGCTGCGATTTCCTGCACCGGTGCGATTTAATGGCTCGGGTATAACCTCTGGAATTGAGGAGAGATCGACAATCCGAGTCGGCGCTCGGTCCTGCGAGATACTGTAGCGGCCGGCATTCGGTGACATAGGAGTTTGCTCTGGCGCTGGCACTAAACTACAGGCCATCATAGCTAGCAAAACCGGTGAAACTATCGAAATTCTCAGCACGGTGCTGTTCATGATCATATTTATGTAAATTTCCGTATTAACGTAGCTCTAAACTTGGTTTTTAAAGTTTCTTCCCCGATTCATTAGTGCCAAAAGACTCTAGCATAGGGTCAGAAAAACTAAGGGCACCTGAAGAATAACGTCCAATCTGACAATACTTTTAACGGCATCAAAGGATCTTAACGTAGGGTTGGCGCAGAAATAGCGACCGAGTCGCGTTTTGAAATAATAAAAGAAATATTAAATCATTTTAATTCAATAGCTTAGAGAGAATGGCCATGCTCGTGGGCTTGAATCGACATGAGTAAACCAAATCCAATAAAAAGCGTGACGACCGAGGTACCTCCGCGACTCATAAGTGGCAGTGGCAGACCGATAACGGGTAATAGCCCCGACACCATAGCCATATTGACGAACACGTAGGAGAAGAACGTTAGAGTTATGCTGCCAGCAAGGAGACGACTAAACGTGTCATTCGCTGCATAGGCGATATAACAACCGCGCACGAGCACGAATAGGTACATACAGATGAGAAACAACACGCCAAGCAAGCCAAATTCCTCAGCCAGTACGGCAAGAATGAAATCGGTATTACTCTCTGGGATAAAGTCGAGGTGAGATTGAGCGCCCTCTCCCCAGCCTTTCCCATAGATGCCTCCAGAGCCAATGGCGATTTGGGACTGAATAATATTGTAGCCGGCACCGGTTGGGTCTCGATAGGGGTTGAAGAACGTGAGTATTCTATTCTTCTGATGTTCCTGAGCGAGGAAGAGAAACCACGCCGGTGAAGCAAGCAGTAGCGCAATAAATCCGGCAATTACGATACGCCAGCGTATGCCCGCGAGCAATACGACGAAGATACCCGACATGGTAACCATGATAGCCGTACCGGTATCGTTCTGAATAATAATCAGCGCAGATGGCACCAGTATCATTACTGCAGACCAAAACAGGTGTTTAAATCTTGGTGGAAGTGGACGACTCGCGAGATACCATGCCATCAACATAGGCACTACAAATTTCATCAACTCTGAAGGTTGAAAGCTAGGCAGGCCGGGCAAATCTAGCCAACTCTTCGCTCCATTTGCCTCCACTCCAACTACCAACACCAATCCGAGCAACCCGAGGCCGGCCGCATACAGTATCGGCGCCCATTGCCTAAACAAGTGCACATTGAATTGCGCGACGATAAACATTACAACCAGGCCCACGGCCATGGTTAGTGCCTGTCTGCGCACTACAGGAACATCACCCCCACTCGCACTGTATAGCACGAACAGGCCAAAGCCACAGAGCAGGCTAATACCAACGAGTAGAGGAGGATCGATATGAATCATTCGCCAGATAGACTTACTGTTCCTGGACTTAGAATCGAGGCCGCCGGACTGGTGTATGAAGTCTTGGCTACTCATCGGCCATTGCAAATAATTCGTCGCCAGCAGAATCTAGCGTAGCGAAATCGATTTGTAGAATGTCTAAAAGGTAGGCGTCTGTTATGCGCTTCGCAATAGGCCCTGCCACACTACTTCCGTGCTCACCGTTCTCGACGAAGACAGCGATAGCAATCTGCGGCTTAATCTTTGAGTTTTCTGCAGGCGCGTAGGAAATGAACAATGCATGATCCTTGTTCGGGTCAGACACTTGAATATCGTCGCTCTGTAAAATTTCCTGACTGATGCCGACCACCTGAGCCGAGCCGGATTTGCCTGCCATTCTATAAGGCATCTCCCGGTCTTCCATAGCTATTGCTTCGTAAGCCGTTCCGTATTCGCGAAATACATCATTGTAAGCGCGATGCACTACCATCGACATCGACTCTTCGATGTAGCGCCAATAGTCTGGATCGTTTACTACAACATCGCTCACTGGGTCTAGAATCTCGGGTTGGTAAGGCTCCCCATCAATGGCCTTCAACATACGCGGCTGTATGACTTTTCCCTTGTTCGCCATAATCGAAGCTGCCGTGGCGAGCTGCAGTGGAGTCGCCCACATATAACCCTGACCAATGGAGGAGTTTATCGTGTCTCCTGGATACCATGGCTCACCTCTAGTAGCTCGCTTCCACTCACGAGAG
>Ga0302118_10000522_pt1 | contig 18320 bp, 21 predicted proteins | sample AG5_331_MG_FD_203126 | JGI IMG/M metagenome (GOLD analysis project Ga0302118, IMG submission 203126) | Marine microbial communities from Western Arctic Ocean, Canada - AG5_33.1 | ecosystem: Environmental > Aquatic > Marine > Oceanic | place: Canada: Western Arctic Ocean | collected 2017-10-01 | reverse complement strand
TTTGTAGTGGTAGTGGTCGTGGCCCACTTCTCGGCCGTTGGGCACGTAACAGGTCGCTACCCGCACTCCCCCGCAGGTGGCCCACAAAATACGAGCATCAGGGTCGGGGTCGGAGCGGCCGTCGAGGAACCCGGCTCGTACGTCATCGAGCCCAACTTTGGAGATAATGGCTACCCCATTCCACCGGCCTTCGCCGTTGTGAGCAGATTCATAGCCAAGGGCGGTGAAGGCTTCATGAGGAAACGCTTCTTCGGTCATTTTGGTTTCTTGGATGCACAGCACGTCGGGTTGCACAGCCTGAATCCATGCTTCTACTCGCCCCAGCCGGGCTTTTAACGAGTTGACGTTCCAGGTAACGATGCGCATAAACAAAACCTACCCCAACTACCAACAAACCTCCACCTCACACCTGGGGTCAGACCCCAGGTGTGAGGTTTGGGGTTATTGGAGGGAGAAGTTGAGGGCGGTGGCCAGTTCTTTGAGGGCTGAAGCGGGGTCGGTGACCTTTATGGTGGTCATGCCCATGGCTCGAGCGGGCTTAAGATTGACCCCCAGGTCATCGAGAAATACACATTCTTCGGGCAGAACTCCCAGACCACGGCAAGCAATTTCATAAAACTCTGGTTCCGGCTTACGCACCCCTACCACACTAGATTCCACCACCAAATCAAAAAGTGCCAACACCTCGGCTTGTTCCCCACCGTGATGAGTTTTAGACATAGACACCGTGTTGTTGGTCAACAAAGCCAGAGGCAAACGAGTTTTGATGATACGTAAAGCTGCTACCATCTCGGGCCGTAACTCGCCTTGCAAACAACCCAACACTCGTCGGGCGCTAATCTCAATGCCTAAAGCCAACGCTTCAGCTTCGAAGAGTTCGCAAAACCCTGCCTCGTCTACCTCGTTGCGTTCCATTAATGCCCAAGCGTTGCCGTCGGGGTTTTGCGTGTTGATGAAACGCACCGTGTCTGGTGGTAGCCCGGCCTCGTTTTCGTAAAGGGCGAAGGCGTCAAAGGGGCTGGTCAAGATCACCCCACCGAAGTCAAATAACACTGCTTTTATCATGAAACGAAATGCTAGACCATCAGCAGGTAGCCTCAGCGGTCGTGAGCGCACAATTTATTTACACCATGCAAAAAGTCAGTCGGTACTACCCACCGGATCGCGACGTACTCAAAGACATCACCTTGGCTTTCTACCCTGGAGCCAAAATTGGTGTACTGGGATCGAACGGTTCCGGCAAATCGTCTTTGCTGAAAATCATGGCCGGGCTTGACGATGGGTTCACCGGCGAAGCTCGTTTAACCGATGGTTTCACGGTGGGCCTTCTTGAACAAGAGCCCCACCTTGACGAGAGTAAAGACGTCATGGGTAACGTCATGGATGGGGTGGGCGAGGTCGCTACCTTGCTTTCTCGTTACGACGAGGTGTTGGCCGCTTGGGCCGACCCCGAAGCCGACTACGAAAAACTCGGTGAAGACCAAGCAGCGTTGGAACGGAAAATTGAGGCAGCCGGTGCCTGGGACCTACAGCGCACCATTGAGATCGCCATGGATGCCCTTCGCCTTCCGCCGGGAGATGCTTCCGTAGAGCACCTCTCCGGTGGCGAACGCCGCCGGGTGGCTTTATGCCGTTTGCTGCTTTCTCACCCCGACCTTTTGCTGCTTGATGAACCCACCAACCATTTGGACGCCGAGTCGGTGGCTTGGCTTGAGCGCACTTTGCGTGACTACACCGGCACCGTCATGGCCATCACCCATGATCGCTACTTCCTTGACAACGTAGCTAGTTGGATTTTAGAGATGGACCACGGGCGAGGCTTGCCTTTTGAAGGCAATTATTCTGGTTGGCTTGAACAAAAAACCGACCGTTTGGTGGCCGAAGAAAAAACCGACTCCTCACGACGGCGTACCTTGGAACGTGAGTTGGAGTGGGTCCGGATGGCTCCCAAGGCTCGTCAAGCAAAAGGCAAAGCCCGCTTAGCGGCTTATGACCGTCTGGTTGTTGAGGCTGCCGAAGCCGATCAACGCGACAATGCCCTGCAAATAACCATCCCGGCTAACCAGCGTTTAGGCGACCAGGTCATTGAGGTAACCAACTTGTCTAAAGGCTTCGGCGACCAGTTACTTATCGACAACTTGTCGTTTACCTTGCCGCCGGCGGGCATTGTGGGGGTTATCGGCGGCAACGGAGCCGGAAAAACAACTTTGTTCCGCATGCTTACCGCAGTCAGCACCGGCGATGCCGACCCGGCAGTTAACCCCGACAGTGGAGAAATCCAAGTCGGCACCACCGTAGAAATGGGTTACGTCGACCAGTCACGAGAGTCCTTGGACCCCGAACGCACCGTGTATCAAGAGATCACCGATGATCACGATTTTATCCAGGTGGGGAAACGCGAGATGAACGGACGGGCCTACGTGGCTTCGTTCAACTTCAAAGGGTCTGACCAGCAGAAAAATGTTGGTGACCTTTCTGGCGGGGAGCGCAACCGGGTTCATTTGGCCAAAGTGCTCAAAAGCGGAGCCAATCTGTTGCTGCTTGACGAACCCACCAACGATTTAGATGTAGATACTCTGCGAGCTTTAGAAAGCGGCTTGGAGTCTTACCCGGGTTGCGCGGTAATCATTAGCCATGATCGCTGGTTTCTGGATCGAGTGGCTACCCACGTGTTGGCCTTCGAAGGGAACTCGCAGGTGCGTTGGTTCGAAGGGAACTTCAGCGAATACGAGACCGCACGCAAGAAAGAGTTGGGCAGCGAATCCACTCCTACCCGCATGAAATACAAGCCCCTTTCTCGAGGTTGATGATGGCCGCCGTTGATGCTCGTACCCTCATTTTGGCCCCTCAGGTCATTCGAGGTGTTGCACTCTTACTTTGTGTGGCCGGCATTGCTGGCATGATCGTTACCTCAATTGCTGATGACATTTCGGCAGCCATCTCGTTTGGCCTGCTGGGTGCTACTGGTGCGTTGGCTCTACTTTTAGTCGGCGCTTTGGTGCCGGCCATAGAGTCGGCGGCGTCTTTGAATGAGGCATTGGCCGTCGAGGTGGAAGCGCAAGTTGAACGTTTGGTGGCGGCGGGAGTCGAAGAAACGCCGGTACGAAATTTAGTGCGTGATGCTGTGGATTTAGGTCGCCAGTCAGCCGGCGATTAGCGCCAACACTTGCGTAGCGGCGGCCACTGGGGCGCCATCAGCCGGGGTTAACACCAGGTCAGGGTTTTCTGGGGCCTCGTAGGGGGCGTCGATACCAGTAAATCCGGTGAGTTCGCCGGCCCGTACTTTGGCGTAAAGACCTTTGGGGTCCCGTTGTTCGCATACTTCGAGCGGGGTGTCAACGAATACTTCAAAAAACGGCACTCCGGCTGCTTGGTGGAGCTCACGTGCCTTTTGGCGACCGGAGCGAAATGGGCTAATTACCGGCACCAGTGAGACCAAGCCAGCGTCGCCCATGAGCCGGGCTACTTCAGCAACTCGCCGCACGTTCTCGGTACGGTCTTGGTCGGAAAATCCAAGATCGCCGTTTAGTCCGTGGCGCAGGTTGTCGCCATCGAGCAGGTAGGCGGGCCGTCCGGCCGCTATCAATAATCGTTCGCAGGCCACCGCTACCGTAGATTTTCCTGATCCAGAGAGGCCGGTAAACCACACGGTGGCACCAGCGATCCCTAAGGCGTTTTGGCGTTCTTCTCGGCCAAAGCTACCTGCGTGCCAAACCACGCCAGGACTGTGTTGGTTCACCTTAAACTCCGCTGCCGACGATCATGCCGGCGGCCACTGTGTCGTTGCTGGCTTCGTCAATCAACACGAAAGAACCGGTGTTGCGGTTGCGTCGGTATTCGTCAAAGAACAGCGGTTGTGTGCTGCGGAGAGTTACGCGGCCTATTTCATTGAGGCCTAACGATCCTGGAGCCATCTGCCGGTGCAGAGTGTTTACATCTAATTGGTATTGCAAGTCGGTGACCATGACCCGAGCGGTACGGGTGGTGTGTTTTATGGCCAACTTCATACGGGGGGTCAAAGGTTTGGTATCGGACATCCAACACACCATGGCTTGCAAGTCTTGCCCAGCATGGGGTTGGTTGTTGGGTCGACAAATCATGTCGCCGCGCGAAATATCAATGTCGTCGGTTAAGCGGAGGGTTACCGACATGGGCCCGAATGCTTCATCGACTGGGCCGTTGAAGGTGTCAATGGAAGCCACCGTGGAAGTAAAACCGCTGGGTAGCACCACGACTTCGTCCCCGGGTTTGAATACGCCCCCAGCCACCGTGCCTGCATAACCCCGGTAATCGTGGTGTTCGTTGGTTTGAGGGCGAATCACGTATTGCACAGGGAATCGAGCATCAACGTGGTTGCGGTCGCTAGAAATATGCACTTGTTCAAGGTGGTGCAATAGTGGCGACCCTTGGTACCAGGGCATGTTTTCTGACCGGTCCACCACGTTGTCGCCGTGTAGGGCCGACATGGGGATGAAGGTCAGGTCGGTGACGTCAAGTTTCATAGCGAAGTTGCGGAACTCTTCTTTTACCGTTTCGAAGGCTTTTTCGTCGTAGTCCACCAAATCCATTTTGTTTATACAGACCACCAAGTGAGGAATACGCAGCAGCGACGCTAAAAAAGCGTGGCGTCGGGATTGTTCTACTACCCCATGGCGGGCATCAATGAGCACCAAAGCCAGGTCGGCGGTGGAGGCCCCGGTGATCATGTTGCGGGTGTACTGAGTATGGCCAGGGGTGTCGGCAATTATGAACTTGCGTTTCGGGGTGGCGAAATAACGGTAGGCCACGTCGATAGTGATGCCTTGTTCACGTTCGGCACGCAAACCGTCGGTCAATAAAGCCAAATTGACTTGTTCGTTGCCCATCTGTTTTGAGGTGGCTTCGATGGCTTCCATTTGGTCTTGGAAAATAGATTTTGTGTCGTACAACAAGCGTCCAATCAAAGTGGACTTGCCGTCATCGACGCTGCCTGCGGTGGCAAAACGGAGAAACTCCATTAGAAGTAACCCTCCTTTTTGCGGTCTTCCATGGCCGCTTCAGAAACTCGGTCGTCGGCTCGGGTGGCTCCCCGTTCGGTTATGCGAGTTGCGGAAACTTCTTCAATGATCTCTTCTATGGTTTGTGCTTCGGATTCCACTGCTCCGGTGCAACTCATGTCGCCGACGGTGCGGTAGCGCACCATGCGGGTCGCTACTTCTTCTTGGTCGCTGCGAGTCACATAGGGCGACTCAGACAGCCACATATTGTCGCGAGAAAACACGGGGCGTTGGTGAGCAAAATACACACTGGGTATCTCGATGTTTTCTCGCTGGATGTACTGCCAAATATCAAGTTCTGTCCAGTTAGATATAGGGAACACTCGAATGTGTTCGCCTTGGTTTAAGAGACCGTTATAAAGGTTCCAAAGTTCTGGCCGCTGATTTTTTGGGTCCCATTGGCCGAAGTCGTCGCGAAACGAGTACACCCTTTCCTTGGCTCGGGCTTTTTCTTCGTCTCGGCGGGCGCCACCGAACAACGCATCAAAACGATGTTCCTCAATGGCGTCAAGCAAGGTGGTGGTTTGTAAACGGTTGCGGCTGGCTCGGGGGCCGGTTTCTTCGGCGACCCGACCATCGTCTATGGCTTGTTGTACCGAGGCCACCACGAGGCGGGCACCGGTTTCTTCTATCCGGCGGTCGCGGTACTCCAAAACCTCGGGGAAGTTGTGTCCGGTATCTACGTGCATTAATGGAAAAGGCAAGCGGGCGGGCCAAAAGGCTTTTTGTGCCAGGTGCAACATGACGATGGAATCTTTTCCGCCGGAAAAAAGCAAGCAGGGTCGTTCAAACTCTGCTGCTACTTCTCGAAAGATGTGAACTGACTCTGCCTCAAGTTGATCAAGATGGCTGAGTTCGTATGTGGTGATAGTCATAAAGTTAGTTTTCTCTAAATTGCCAGCGCTCCTCCACAGGTTAGGCCGTTTTATCTGCCATGATCACCCATGATGGATTTTACTGATGACCATATTTTTGCTGCAGAGCTAGCGGCCAGTGCTGGGGATCTTCTTATTGAGGTGCGCCAAGAGTTGGCGGGCCAAGAAACCCAGGTTATTAAAGACCAGGGGGACCAACGCTCGCACGATTTTTTGATGGAGGCTTTAGCGCAAAATCACCCCTCCGATGGGGTGCTTTCTGAAGAGGGTTCCGCTCATTCGGTGCACCCGCAGCGAGAGGATTGCGAGCGAGTGTGGATCATTGACCCGGTGGATGGGACCCGTGAGTACAGCGAAGCGTTGCGTACCGACTGGGCCGTTCACGTGGCTCTCGCCGTTAATGGCCAACCGGTTGTAGGCGCTGTGGCCTTGCCGGCTTTGGGTCTTACCTTGTCTACCGCTACACCGCTGCCCCTTGAACCTTTCGGCCCGGTGCCGGCGGCCCCTCGGGTGGTAGTAAGTAGATCTCGCCCGCCCGCCGTGGCGCTCGCCGTAGCCGAAGCTTTAAACGGTGAGCTCGTTGAGATGGGCTCGGCGGGGGCTAAAGCCATGGCTGTGGTACGCGGCGAAGTTGACTTGTATGTGCATGCCGGTGGCCAATACGAATGGGATAACTGTGCTCCGGCCGCCGTGGCTTTGGCCGCTGGGTTGCATGTTTCTCGCCTTGATGGTTCGCCGTTGACTTATAACCACCCCGACCCGTGGCTTCCTGACCTGCTTATTTGCCGTACCGAACTGGCACCAACTGCTTTAGCGGTTTTGGCCGAGCACCAGGAGTAACTGTGCGTCTTGTTATTGCTCGTTGCACCGTTGATTACCAAGGCCGTCTCAACGCTCACCTTCCCGAGGCGGTGCGTCTGATCATGGTCAAAGCCGATGGGTGTGTGGCTATTCATGCTGACGGTGGGGCTTTTAAGCCGTTGAATTGGATGAATGCCCCGAATCGTCTTACCGAAGAGGATGGTTTTTGGCGGGTTACCAACCCGAAGGCTGAAACGCTCATCATTACTTTGCATGAGATTTTGAGCGACACCAAGCATGATCTTGGTGTTGACCCTGGCTTGCAAAAAGATGGCGTGGAGGCCCATTTGCAAGAGTTGTTGGCCGCTGACCCCACCACCATGGCCGAAGGTTTGCGCTTGGTGCGTCGCGAGTTTCCTACAGAAATAGGCCCGGTGGATTTGTTGTGCCGCGACGCTGAAGGAAACGCCGTTGCTATTGAGGTGAAGCGGCGAGGAGAAATCGATGGGGTTGAACAACTCACTCGGTATCTTGATTTTTTGAATCGTGACCCTACCTTGGCCCCGGTTCGCGGTATTTATGTGGCTCAAGAGATTAAGCCTCAAGCCAAAGTGTTGGCCGAAGATCGCGGCATCGACTGGGTAGTGGTGGATTACGACGAGTTGCGGGGCATGGAATCTGACGTGCTCAAACTGTTCTGACCACTCGCTTCCCTGTCTAGCCACTACGGTCGGTTAGGTGATTAGACGTCAGGGCCAACGCTGGGCCTCTTCGCCAGGCTTCGGGCGGCGTACCGGCTTTTTTGTCGGTGCCACGGCTTTAGTCATGGCTCTGGCCGGTGGTCTTTTTCTTTTACGTAACGAACCGGCACCAGAGATTCTTTCTGTTCCCGCTACGACCACCACGACCTCTACCTCAACCACCACTACCACCACCACCGTTGCGCCGACCACCACCCTCTCTGCCCTTGAAATACAAAAGGCCCAAGAAGGTCTTGAAGCCTTGGCCGCCAACGGTTTTTTAGTGCTTAGCGAGGCCGGTGCCCAGATGGTTTCGGCGGAAGAAGTGCGTTCTTGGCTGAGCCTTGATGGCCTCGTTTTACAAGTTGATGTTTCTCTTGTTTCTGCTTTTCTTGAACAATCTTTTGCGGATATTTTCGTCACCGGTAACGACGTTTGGCTTTCCGCGACAGAAGATGGTTCTCTTGAGACATCGCTTAGCAAGCCTGACCAGGTCTGTTGCCACCCGGATATGGCAGGCCAAGTGGCCGGTCACCTTTTTGATGGCCTCAGTTACGGGACGGTGGATTTACGTCAAGAAGACCGTCACTACAGCCCAGAATGGGTTGCCCAAACTGGCTCTACCCACCTCATTGGCGAGTTCACCACTTACTACCCGGCGGGTCGCCCACGAGTCACCAACATTCATCGCATTGCAGAACTCACCCGCTACACCGTGGTTGAGCCCGGTGACTCTTTCTCGCTAAACGACCATGTTGGCCGGCGGACAATCGAAAATGGTTTTGTTGCAGACGGTTCCATCGTTTACGGCGTGATGGTTCAAGCAGTAGGCGGCGGCATTTCTCAATTCGCCACCACCATGTTTAATGCGGCCTTTTTTGCTGGTCTAGAATTTGAGTCCTACCAAAGTCACTCCATTTATTTTCGCCGCTACCCCTACGGACGTGAGGCCACCATTTCGTGGGGTTGGCCAGACCTAAAGTTTAAAAACATCACCCCCTACCCGGTAATTATCTGGACATCAGTTACCCCTGATTCAGTAACCGTTCAGTTGTATTCTCAGCCTTGGGTAACTGGCCAACAAACTGCTCAGTGGTCAACCTCGGTTGGTGTGGAATGCACCAAGGTGACAACCGAACGCTCCCGCACTTGGCAAGAAACTGGTGCGATCACCATTGATCATGTCACGGCCAAGTACCGGCCGGAAGGGTTGAACTGCGATGGGACACTCTCTGACCCAGAGGCTTGCTTATTTGACCCGGAGGCCCCGGTAGAACTTGACCCCCGTTGCCCAAACTACGACCTCTCCACCACCACAACCACCACGACGACTACCACCACGACGACGACTACCACCACGACGACAACCGAACCCCCGGCCACCCCTACTACTGAATTGCCGGCGGAGTAGTCGCTCAAAAGGATTACCCTCCTCGCCATGCAGGTTGATGTAGCAATTGTGGGTGGTGGGCCCGCCGGGTCGGCGGCCGCTATCACCTTGGCTCAAGCCGGTCGGTCGGTTTTGCTGATCGATAAGGCCATTTCACCCCGAGACAAATGCTGCGGTGATGGCCTCACTGCCTTAGCGCTGCGCCTCAGCGAACAACTCGGCCTTGACCCCGCCACCTTAAGCAACTGGCAAACTGTAGATCGGGCTATTTTGCATTGGGCTGACGACCGCACCGCTAATTGTCCGCTTCCTCAAAATAGTGGGCAGTTTGCCGCAGCGGTCCCTCGGTCCGAATACGACCATGCCTTACTTAATTTAGCTAAAAGGGCAGGAGCGACGGTTAAAGAGGGCCATTCACTCACTGCTCTTTCGCTTGACAATAACGGTGCGGTGTTGACCGTTGATGGCCTTGACCCCATTGCAGCAAGGTCGGTTATTGCCGCTGACGGCATGTGGTCAGCCACCCGTCGTTTGCTTGATTTGGGTGAGAAAAATTATCGTGGAGATTCGCATGGTTTTCGCCAGTATGTAAGCCAGGTCGGCCCGGCAGCGCGGGATTTGCATATTTGGTTTGAACCCGACCTTCTGCCGGGCTACGCCTGGAGTTTTCCCTTGCCCAACCAGCGAGCCAACGTTGGTTTTGGTATTTTACGCGGCGGTCGTGTATCGGTAGGAGACTCGGGTCGCCTTTGGGAACAACTCATGGATCGCCCTTCTATTCGTTCGGTCCTCGGGGACCAAGCGATACCAGAAGACCGGCGAACTGCTTGGCCTATTCCGGCCCGAATCACTACCGCCGTGCTCTCGCATGGCCCAGTACTTTTTGTCGGCGATGCAGCCAAAGCCACCGATGCTCTCACCGGAGAAGGCATCGGCCAAGCGTTGCTCACCGGCATACTCGCCGCCGAAAGCATCGTGGCGCATCAGGAACGCTCCGAAATTGCTCTGGCTTACCAAAACACGGTACGTCAACATCTGGCAGCAGATCACCGGATGTCGATCGCTTTGCAGCGCTTGATAACCTCGCCGATGGCCACCCGGAACCTCTTGGGGTTAGTGGGCTCTACCGCATGGACGAGAAGAAATTTTGCCCGCTGGATGTTTGAGGACTACCCGCGGGCTTTGTTAGCTACTCCTCGGCGCTGGCGGCCGGGGGCTTTTTCGGCTCCCGGAGCTTACCGGAGTTAGAAAACTCGCCTTTGGTGCTTTCGGCTCGTACGCTTATGAAATGGCTGAAGTGCACCAAATGTTTCCTGCTGACCCGGCAGACGAGTTCGAACCAGTGGAATCCTCCGTTGGTCACCCTTTGGGGCCGGTTGGTGATGCTTTAGATAAGGCGGTAGATCGCCTTTGGGAGCCGTTAAGAGGAAACCCCACCTTGGATCGGGTTTTTTATACGGCCAGCGAGTTGGGCGACTTTAGTCTCCTTTGGCATATTGCCGGTCTTTCGCAGGGGCTTACCCGCCGCAACGGCCACCGGAGTACTGTGCGACTCGCCCTGGCCTTAGGTGCTGAGTCAGCGCTGGTTAACGGGGCCATTAAGTCCATGTTTCACCGTGAACGCCCGGTGCATGAAGAAGAGCGCCCCCATAATTTGCGTCAGCCTTTGACCAGCAGTTTTCCTTCGGGGCATGCTTCGGCGGCTTTTATGGCGGCCACCTTGTTGAGCGAACGTTCGAAAACTAAACCTTTATGGTTTGGCGCAGCAGCCGTGGTGGCAGTTTCTCGCCTTCATGTGCGCATTCACCACGCCAGCGACGTGCTGGTAGGCGCCGGCATCGGCTTGACCCTTGGAAAGATCATCAAAACTCTGATGCCTCGCCGTTAAGTCAGGCCGAGGTCTCGTTTTTAGTTCAGCGGTGAAGCTTCAATATCTGCTTCGATGTCCGCTTCGGTGGTAGCGAGCAAAAGTCGAAGATCAAGCAAAAGGTCTGCCACTTCGGAAGTAGCCATAAGCTCTCGGCTTTTGGTGGTACCCAAGCCACGATCAATGACTGCTTTGAGTTCGTCGATGGTTACCGCATCTAATGTTTCGGTCATGTCAACTCCTCTTGGTTGGGTTCCTGTTCTGAGTTCACCATAGACCACCAGAGGGGCAACGCGCGCTCAGTTATCCAAGAAAGGTCTTTTTACTTTTGAGGAGCCAGAGAACGCATGGCCTCAAGAGGGTCGATGCCGCCAAAAGGCACGATGGCTAATGCCGGGGTGGTTATTCCGTTGTCCATGTATTCTGCGATGCGGGCTCGGCATTGATCTGGCGTTCCGTGCACCACGAGGTCGTCAACGACCGACTCGGGGATTTCCGCTAACGCCCCCTTACGGTCGCCGGCATCCCATCGTTCCCAGTGGCTGCCCATTTCGTCGCCTCGCCCCATCCATTGGTGAAAGGCTTTATAAACCGGAACGTTCAAGTAGGCAGCGATGAGGTAGCGCGCTCCGGCCATTACTGCTTCTCGGTCTTCGCTGGGGCACACAAATATGCGGGCCACTACTTCACGGTCGGGTCCTTGTTCGTTCACAATGGCCGAAACTTTGGCTGCGTCTCCCGGCGAAAGCCAGTTGACGATAGCTCCGTCAGATTCACGGCCAGCCAAACGGAGCATGCCTTCACGCAGGGCTGCTATCAGCAAAGTGGGTTGTTGTTCGGGAGTTATCGCTAAACGGAAACCCTTGATATTAAACGAGTCGTATTCTTCGGTGACTTTTTCGCCGGTCAGCGCTGCTTTAAGAAAACGCACCGTGTCGCGTACCCGTTGGTAGGGCGCTTCGAAGGGCACGCTATTCCAGTTTTCGACAATCACGTTAGACGACGACCCAATACCGAAGGCCACTCGGCCTGGGGCGGCATCAGCCAGGGTGGCTGCGCTTTGGGCCATCAGGGCGGGGCTTCGGGTGTAGGCCGGCAAAATAGCGGTTCCCAGACGCAACTCGGGGGCCCAAGCGGCGGCCAAGGCGAGGGGGGTCAAACCGTCAGCACCGTTCGATTCAGCGGACCACACGTCGGTGTAGCCAAGGTCAACTAACTCTCGGTACAGCGCTTGCTGGCTGTGGAGCGGGCCGGGTAACGGGATGGTGATGCCGTAGGGAGACATGGTTTTCCAAACAGTAGACAATGAGGTCTACATATCTTGTCACGCCACGAGGGGTTGCGGTTAGTCGAGGCGGCGGTATTGACAGGTTTGGCTTGCCGTAGCCAAGAGTTCTCGATCTTGTGACCACAGGTGCACGGTGCCGTGGGCGTACCCGTGGGTCAGGCTGCCGATGCGTACATCTACCAGTATCCATTCGGTGGGTACTGGGTGAACCACTCGCAGAGTGTTGTCGAGGCTGCGGCCGCCACCGAGGCCGCCGCCCACGGCGTCTCGGCCTCCCCAGGTTACGTAGTCGCCGAGTACGGCAAGAAAAGCGGGGTCTACTTCAAGGTGATCGGGTACTCGTACCCACATGGCGACTCGCCCGTCATCCATGGCCGGATCGCCGGGTTTGATACGGCCACGTACTATGCGTCGCTCAAGATTGTTAGAAACCGATCGCACATCAACCCGTTGGGGAAACACCGGACAGTCCATGGGTTCTGGTGCATCAATGGGGGTGGCCCACACTCCGGACTTATCAACGTCTCGTCGGCCCAGAGTGGCGAAAGCAGAAATAACTTCTCGTCCTTCAACCCGGCCCGTTACCCGAGCTTGGGTAGATTTATGGCCAACTGCGGTGAGGTCTGCTTGCAGGTCAAGCACATCGCCAGCGCTGGCGTGAGAAACGAATTGTCCGGTAATCCACACCAGCGGACGTCCAGCGGCAAACTCCAGCACGCGCACTGCGGCCGCTAAGCCGGTCCCGCCAAAGAGGTTGCCGCCACTTGAACATTCGTCTTGGGTGAGCGGGAGCGTCCAGTGGTTTTGCTTAGCGGAGCGTTGGAGCTGTTCATTAAGATAGGGGCGGCGTTGCATCGGTTGATGATGCCTTCTTTAAGGGTTTTTGCCACTTTATGAACGTTTTTTCTTAATTGTCACACCCCTCGTTCATAATGGAGGTATGAATGAACAACTCCATTTTTCACCGCTCTCTTCTTCCCGTTGGGGCCGTATTGACAAACGCACCCGGGCCATTGGTTTGGCGGGGGTCGCTCGAGCTCGAGCCGAGCTACGCCGACACCCCCATCCAGAAGCCGACCGGTTTCCCCCCAAACAGTCTGAAGAACCGAAAGCTTTATAAAGCATGAAAACCTTTTTTATTGGCCTCGTGGTGGCAGTCACGATTATTGTTCTTTCTTCCTGCGGGCAAAATTCTTCGCCTGCTGGGCTGGGTACGGTCGTTGGGGTTATTGATGGGGACACGGTGGCTGTGGCCTTAGGTGACACCACCGAATCTGTTCGCCTTTTGGGTATCGATACTCCAGAGACGGTGCACCCTGATCGGCCTCCCGAATGTTTCGGCAAAGAAGCCTCTGCTCGGCTTGCCTTATTGCTTCCACCGGGCACCGCTGTGCTCTTGCATCGAGACGTCGAACCACGCGATCGTTATGGTCGGTTGTTGGCTTACCTTGAGCGTCTCAACGATGGGCTCAACATTAATTTGGTATTGGTGGAGCAAGGCTTTGCTGCCTCGCTTCATATTGATCCCAACGATGGGATGCGCCGCGATCTTGAGGCAGCGGAGAGTCGTGCCCGAGCGGATCAGCGTGGCCTATGGGCAGTTTGTGGCGGGAACCATGTGCCTTTAGAAGGATTTGGGTGACCCGTGGTTTACCTCAAGGCTTTGGTCCGATACGGTTTCGGGGGTGAACACCCTCAACAACCTCTTGGGATACCCAACTGACCAGCGGCTACTGATTTTGACCGCTGACCAACTTGGCATGTGTCACGCCAGCAACATGGGAGTTTACCAAAGCATCCGCCAGGGGCCGGCGACCGGAGCCGGGCTTATGGTGCCGGGTCCTTGGGCTCGTCACGCCGCTTCCCTTTACCGGGGCGAACCTGTCGGGGTGCATTTAACGCTTAACGCTGAGTTGGATTGCTACCGGTGGCGACCAATCACTCAAGCCCCCAGCTTGTTGGACGGCGACGGAGGCTTTCCCCGCACCACCATTGACTTGTGGGACCACGCCGACCTTGACGAAACTCGCCGAGAGTGCCGTGCGCAACTTGAACGAGCTATTTTATGGGGTTTTGATGTCACCCATCTCAGCAGCCACTTGGGGGCTCTGCAAGACCGTCCGGAGTTTTTTGATGTCATGCTTGATTTAGCCGTGGACTTCAACCTGCCGCTTCGGCTAGAGAGCCCAGAGTTTGAGTTGGCTGCCGGTTTTCCTTTTCGTTCTTTAGCGGCCGACGAAGGGGTACTTTCTGTTGATCACCATCGCCGACTGCTGTTAGCCAGCACCGCTCAATTATTGGAGGTCTTAGAAAATCTGGCTCCAGGGGCCACCGAAGTAGCGATGCAACCGGCCATTGACACTCCAGAGCTTCGCCATTTATGCGCTGGCTGGGAACAACGGGTTAATCACGCGGCATTGCTTACCGGAGAATCCTCGCTGGTTGATTCGCTGAATAAACACGAGATAATAATGGTTACTTGGGCACAGATACGAGATGCCCAACGAGGTAGCTAATCTTCAAACTGTGTGTTTTGGGCTAACCCCGCGAGAGCTTGCACCCAGGCTTCACTGGCCCATACGGGCCGAAGGCGGTAAACAAACGCCGAGTAGTCGCCTTCAAATTTTACTAAACCCATCATGTAGGCATAGTCGGTATCGAGTTGGCCTTGAAACCAGGCCACCGCATCGGGGTACTTAAAGGTAGCAATGACGTCTGCTTCGCCTTCGCGGCCCGGTATTACTTCTTTTACCTGCCCATCAACAATCATTAACCGGAATTGCACTTTGCCGTGCGGGGTGCTGGTTACAGCAAAGCGGATACTGCCGGTTACCTCTTGTTGTTCAGGAAGGTCGTTGAGGGTTGGCCCGAGTTCTTGAACCCATGGTTCAGAAAGAAACGACGCCATTAGTTGCCCTCAATGTTGCGTAGCCCGGCGAACAAATCATCTTCATAAATTCCTTGTTTTATTTCGCCCAGTTTTGACTGCACTAACACATATTCGTCGTAAGGGTGAACGGTTCGGGCGTGTTCGTCGGGCAGGCCAAACCAAAAGGAAGAAGCGGGGTCTATCTGTGTGGCGTGGGCTCGCAAAGCTTCGCCGCGTACTTCCCACCAAGGGCCGATATCTATTTGGGTGGTAATCAGGTGATCGCGGGATTCTCGTTTTTTGAACCACCATTCGTCGTAAGGGGATTCCAACCCGAGTTCGACGAATTTGGCGTGAAGTGCTTCCATGCGGGCACGCGACCACACTGTGAAATACAATTTTGAGGGCTGCCAAGGTTCGCCAGCTTCGGGGTATTGCTCTGGGTCGCCGGCTGCCTCAAAGGCGGGCAAAGTAATGTCGTGCACCATGAGGTGGTCGGGATGGTTGTAGCCCTTGCGCTCATCGGGGTAGGTGATGATGACTTGGGGACGTTCGCGGCGAATAATAGCTACTAGTCGTCCAACTGACTCTTCTAGAGGAGCGTTGGCAAAGGCTTCGGGCCGAGCGTTGTCTTCGCTGTCGGTCATGCCTGAGTCACGGTAACCCAGCATGACCACCTCGTCGTAGCCGATTATTTTGGCTGAGGCCGCGAGTTCTTCGGCGCGCACGGCCTTCAGGTTTTCGATTACCTCTGGGCGGTCCATAGCCGGGTTGAGGATGTCGCCCGCTTCTCCCCCGGTGCAACACACCAAGACCGAGCGAGCACCTTCTTCCTGATAGCGAGCCACCGTGGAAGCGCCTTTTGAGGCTTCATCATCGGGATGGGCATGGACACTCAACAGGCGTAACGACGGGAGACTACTCATGAGTGGCCACGGTAGCGGCCTCTCAGCCCATCTCGGTTGATACGCGGGACGTAACGGCATTCTTTGGGTTAACCTGAGGAAGAGCTTCCAAGGAGGAATGCATGGATCCCGAGGTATGGCGTTGGATTTGGTTTGTGGCTGCCGCAACTTTTGTGGTGGGAGAAATCATCACCGGGGCTTCTTTTTTTATTCTTCCTTTTGCGGTGGGCGCAGCGGCCGCGGCCGTTTTGGCTTTTGCTGGAGCTTCTGATTTTTGGCAATGGCTTGCCTTTCTCGGGGTTTCTTTAGCTTCTTTTGCGGCGGTGCGTCCGCTGGTAAAGAGGCTCAACCAAGGCAACAACCCCGCTGGGGTGGGCGCTGACCGCCTTATCGGTGAGACCGGTGTAGTAATCACCGACCTTGACCCCACAGCAGAAAAATTGGGGACAGTGCGTATCGGCCGTGAAGAATGGCTAGCCCAATCTGCGGATAGGCAGCCCATTGTTTCCGGCAGTCGTATTAAAGTACTTGAAATTCAAGGCACTCGAGCGATAGTGCAAACAGTCAACAACTAATTAGGAGTTTTTATGGCAGCAGTAATTTTCCTCGGTGTTTTTGCGTTCGTCTTGTTTATTTGGATGGCCGCGGGAATCAAGATTGTCCGTCCCTATCAAAAAGGGGTCATTGAGCAACTGGGGCGTTATAAGGGCACCGTTGAGCCCGGCTTAAAGTTGATCGTCCCAGTTATTCAGTCCATGACCAAAATTGATATGCGTGAACGGGTTATTGACGTACCGCCTCAAGAGGTCATTACGAAAGACAACGTGACGGTGACCGTTGATGCGGTTATTTATTACGAACCAACCGATGCTCAACGGTTGATTTATAACGTAGCTAACTTTATTTTAGCCATCACCAAGTTGGCGCAGACAAACTTACGTAACGTAATTGGTGACATGTCGCTTGATTCAGCGTTAACTTCTCGAGACACCGTCAATGTGGCTTTACGCGAAGTGCTTGATGACGCTACCGACAAATGGGGGGTGCGAGTAGTACGAGTAGAGATCCAGCGCATCGACCCGCCAGCCGACGTTATGCACGCCATGCACGAGCAGATGAAAGCCGAGCGAACCCGTCGAGCGGTGGTACTAGAAGCCGACGGGGTAAAGCAAGCCGAAATTACCCGGGCGGAAGGCGAGAAACAATCAGCCATCCTCACCGCAGAAGGGGTAAAGCAGCAGGAAATTCTTCGAGCGGAAGGTCAGGCACAAGCCATTGAAGCGGTGGCTGATGCCGAGCGCTACCGCCAAGACACAGTGGCTCAGGGTGAGGCGCAAGCTATTCGCAGCGTTTATGGAGCCATTCATGAGGGCAACCCCACGCCAGATTTGTTAGCCATCAAGTACCTTGAGGCGTTGGGCACTATTGCCGATGGCCAGGCCACCAAGATTTTCTTGCCTGCTGAGTTGAGCTCCACTATGGGCTCCTTAGGCGCCATTGCCGAACTCTTTACCGGCAAAGACCCCGCCGAATAATTCGCCAACCACTTGCCTAACTCCGTTACATGGGGACTGTCCCCATGTAACGGAGTTAGGCGGGTTCGAGTTGGTTGTCGCCGTCTTCGTCGACCACGAGGTTCCATCCGCACATGCGAGCCAGCATGGGGCAGCCTTCATCGGGGCCGCTGGCGATGATCTCGTCGCCCACCAGCAAACGGTTCTTCCCTCGCGGCCGGTAGACGTATCGGCCGCCGCGGCGAATAGCCAGCACCGTGAATCCTGGCTCAACGTTCCATTGCAAGTCCGACAGTGTGGACTCCTCAGCAGCCGACCCGGCCGCTATGGGGTAGCGCACCACCACCTCATCGGCTTCCCCAAGAGCAATGCCTAAGATTGGGTGGAGTTCTTCTTCTTTTTCAATAAGCCACACCATGGCTTGTGCTTGGTCGCCTAAGTCTTCAGCAGCTTCCGCAAGGTGCAGCAACCCACGCAGTGCTGCTGGGTCAATGTTGTCGCCCGCCGAGCGCAGCACCCACAGTTCAAGATTTTCTTTCATCTCGTCGAGACGATCCTCAAGGTGGCATACCTCGGCGGCTAAACCACGGTCGGCCAGCACCAAAGCGCTGTAGGCCAAACCAACCGCCGCCTCCGAAAGGTTTTTCATCTCGACCAGCACGTCAACTGCTCGGTCCAAGTCAGTGACTGCGGGGCCATCCTCTGCTCGCGGTGGTTCCCACACTGGGGCGGCCGCCAACTCGCGAAGCCGGGTAATGCCTTCTGGCGACCCACGCAAAAACAACACATCATCGGGGACCAGCACCGTGTCGCCATCAATATCGGTAATCCAGTTGCGGCCTCTGTGAATAGCCATCACGCTCATGCCGGCTTGTACCGTTAATTCCAAAGCGGAGAGAGGACGGTGTGCCATGTGCGAGCCTTCACTGACTAGTACGCGATGCGAAACTTCTTCGGCGTCCGAGAGGTCGGCCACCAGTTGGTGTGGTATTCCCAATTTTTTGGTCACGATATGGGCAATGTCTACCGCATCGT
>Ga0302118_10000521_pt1 | contig 18368 bp, 9 predicted proteins | sample AG5_331_MG_FD_203126 | JGI IMG/M metagenome (GOLD analysis project Ga0302118, IMG submission 203126) | Marine microbial communities from Western Arctic Ocean, Canada - AG5_33.1 | ecosystem: Environmental > Aquatic > Marine > Oceanic | place: Canada: Western Arctic Ocean | collected 2017-10-01 | reverse complement strand
ACTAGATTCTGTCTTCGCTGGGCTCTTTGGGGCAGCGACTGCAACCTGAAGCCATTCGCCACGGTGAAGACCGCTACCGCTGCCCCGGTTTCGATTCCGATATAGATAGGAATTTCGAAGAGCAGCTCAGCGCGAGTAGGCCTTCGGGTGTCTTGTTGGTTGACCCTCGGGGTCGGGGCGGGCATTCTCACCGTTCTCTTCAAGAACGACAGTCGGAGCAGGACCTACCATGAGCCGTATTTCGTCTGATTTCGTACTTCGCGCCGCTGCCTCTGCGGCATGCGCACTAGCACTGGCCGCAGTCCCGGCACTGTCTCCCGCGCAGGTCTCGGCACAGGACGAGATGTCCGGTGTCGAGCGAGACTTTTCGGATCTTTCCTATCGCAACGTCGGCCCGTCTCGCGGTGGTCGCGTTACTGCGGTGGCTGGACACCGTGATCACCCGCTGACCTTCTATATGGGAGCGACCGGTGGTGGTGTGTGGAAGACCGAGAACTATGGGACTAATTGGCGTCCAATTTCTGACGGGTACTTCGAGACGGGTTCGATCGGCTCGATCCGTGTTGCCCCATCCAATGCGGACATTGTGTATGTCGGCACCGGCTCTGACGGCATCCGTTCGAACGTGATCAGCGGGCGTGGCCTGTACTACTCTGGTGATGCCGGAGAGACGTGGGAGCGCCGCGGCCTAGTGGAAATGGGACAGCTTGCAGCTGTTGAGATTGATCCCAATAACCCTGATGTGGCCTATGTCGCCGCACTCGGGAACCCCTGGGCAAAGACACCTGATCGCGGCGTGTACCGCACGACGGACGCGGGGCGCAGCTGGAATCAGGTGCTGTTCACCTCTGACTCCGTCGGTGCGATCGACCTGGAGATCAACCCGGCCAATCCGAACGAAATCTACGCCGCAATGTGGCGGGGGCAGCGTCGGCCGTGGACGATTATCTCTGGCATGGAGGCTTCGGCTCGAGAGGACGGAATCTGGAAGTCGACTGACGGCGGCGACAACTGGGAGTACCTGTCCGAAGGCCTGCCGGCTGGACTGATTGGAAAGATCGATCTGTCCGTGTCGGCCGATATGCCGAACCGGATCTACGCGCTGGTCGAGACCACCGACCCCGATGAGGGCCTGTATCGCTCCGACGATCTCGGTGCGAGCTGGAAGATGGTCAGCAACGCACGCGGCATCATGAACCGGCCGTTCTACTACACCGGTGTGACCGCCGATCCGACCGATGCGGATCACGTCTACGTGAACAACGAGGGCTATTACGAATCGACCGACGGTGGGGTGACCCTCGAGCGCCGGCAGACGCCGCATGGGGACAACCACGATACCTGGATCAACCCGGATAACCCGCTCATTCAGGTTCAGTCGAACGACGGCGGGGCCAACGTCACGCTTGACGGTGGCAGCACGTGGTCGACGCAGTCGAATCAGCCGACCGCAGAGCTATACCAGGTCGATATTGACGACCAATTTCCCTACTGGCTCTACGCGGGCCAGCAGGACAACAGCACGATTCGTGTGCCAAGTAACCCACCGGGCACTGGCTCGCAGGGCGGACATCAGGGCAACTGGCAGGCGGTCGGTGGTTGTGAGACCGGACCCGCCGTTCCGAAGCCGGGTGACCCGACGATCGTTTACGCCAACTGCAAAGGTCGTTTCGGTCGGTACAACCAGGTCACGGGCCAGGAGAAGCAGTACTACGTCGGCTTCGCGAATCTGTACGGTGTGAACCCAGCGGAGCTCACCTATCGCTTCCAGCGCACCGTTCCGATCGAGGTGTCGCCGCACGACGCGAGCACGGTCTACCACGGTTCTCAGTTCGTTCACAAGACGACGGACGAGGGTGTGACGTGGGAGCAGATCAGCCCCGATCTCACCGCTTTCCGTCCGGAGCGGCAGCAGGTGTCGGGTGGTCCGATCACGCGGGATATCACCGGTGAGGAGCACTACTCGGTTCTGTACACCATCGAGGAATCGCCGCTGACTCCAGGGGTCATCTGGACCGGTGCCAACGATGGCCTCGTTCAGGTGACAAGGGATGGCGGCCAGACGTGGAAGGACGTTACTCCGGCCGACATGCCACCAGAGGGTCGGATTCAGACCATTGACCCGTCGCCGCACAATCCAGCGAAGGCGTACTTCGCGGGCTATCGCACGCTACTCGGCGACCTGACACCGTTCATCTACAAGACCGAAGACTACGGCGAGAGCTGGACCCTCCTGACGCCCGGTAACAATGGCATCCCGTCACACCACGCGACCCGTGCGGTGCGTGAGGACACAGAGCGTGAAGGTCTGCTGTATGCCGGGACCGAGTTCGGGATGTACATCTCGTTCAACGACGGGGAGAGCTGGGAGAAGTTCCAGTTCAATCTGCCACGCACGCCGATCACCGACATCAAAGTCCATCAGGGCGACCTCGTGCTGTCTACGATGGGGCGGGCCTTCTGGATCATGGACAACCTCTCTCCGCTTCGTCAGGCCGATCAGGCTATGGCAGCTGGTGGCGCGTTCCTCTACCAGCCGGAGGATGCCTACCGACTGCGTGGTGGTGGCTTCGGGGGCGGCGCGCCTGACGAGCCGCAGTATTCAACGAACGGCGCGGAGCTGGACTACATGCTCCCAACCCAGGCCAGATCGATTCAGATGGAGATCGTATCGGTGTCTGGTGAAACGATGCGGTCCTTCGAGAGCACCGAACCGGGCATGACGACCGAAACGGGGCAGGAGATGCGCGGTCCGTTCCAGAGGAACACAGGCGCTGCCGCACCCACCCTGAACCAGGGTCTGAACCGGTTTGTCTGGAACTTTACGGTACCGGGTCCAGGCGGATCGGGTCGTGGACCACTTGTGGTGCCGGGTCGCTACACCGCGCGACTCACGGTCGACGGACAGACCTCAGAGCGATCGTTCGAGGTAATCATGGATCCGCGTGTCGCCGCGGACGGGGTCACGCAGGCGGACCTCCAGGCGCAGTACGACCTAGGGATTCAGGTTCGCACGGCGATCGAGGACGCCGACGCGACGATAGAGCGTCTCCAGGGTGCTCAGGTGCGCGCGGCGGAAGGATCAGACGTGGCGGACGACCTGAAGGAGATTGAGCGGGCACTACTGACAGACCGCACGATCACTAGTTATCCGGAACCGATGCTGCGAGACCAGTTCAACTATCTGTACGGCAACACGCAGCGAGCAGATCAGAAGCCGGCAGCCGACATGTATGAGCGGCTCGAGATTCTGGTCACCGAACTTGAGGAGCATAAGCAGCGGCTGCAGCAGTTGATTCGTATGGTCACGCAGTGATAGTGTGATCCCCCGGTGTGGGGCCCTCTTCGCCTTCGGCAGCAGGAGCTGACGACAGCTTCGAGGGCCCCACATCGAGGGAGTCTGCTTGCGCGGGCATCTGCTGCGTGCGTGCACCATCGTCAAGGTGCCGAGGTCATTCTTCCCTCAGCGCTTCCGTTGGTGTGATTCGAGTGGCGCGCATGGTGCGGATGAGGCTGGCTGAGATGCCGACCTGTGAGACCACGACGACTGCCGGTTCCGCGCCCATGAGCCCCAGCATTCCGTCTGTGACCCGAGTGCCGCAGATCCTTTGAGGGCCGCCGAATATGGTCAGTGCGGGCCGGGTCCCCCCGCAGTCCGTCACCGAAGATCCGACTCCTGTTGAATGGCCCTGATGTCGGGGTGGTCCTAAGAACCGTGCAGCGCACCGAGTTCGATACGCTGCGGCCGTCGATACTCCCATAACTGGCCCCCTCGCGCGCGTTATCACGTGGTGTCAGTGTGGCACGACGTGACTACGATGTGAGGTCGGTGTGGCTAGCTCAGTGCGGCTCTTACCGGATCCTCACCCAGAACCTGATCGAGAGTCGCGACCAGGCGCTCGGCATTCGCCTGCGAGAACGTCATCGGTGGCTTGATCTTGATGACGTTGTTGAGGGGTCCGTCTGTGCTCAGAAGAACACCGAGATCCTTGGCCCGATTTGCCACATGATGGGCGATCTCAGGAGACGGCTCGCGGGAGGCTCGGTTCTTCACGAACTCGATGCCCAAGAACAGTCCCCGCCCCCGGACGTCACCGATGCAGTCGTGCTGCATGGCGAGAGACGCCAGGTTGGCCTTCAGCGTACCACCTACGATCGCTGCGTGCTCACGCAGGCTGTCCCCCTCGACGACATCGAGGACCGATGCCCCGATGGCTGCCGAGACCGGGTTGCCGCCGAAGGTGCTGAAGACCTCCATTCCGTTTGCGAACGACGCTGCGATCTCTGGTGTCGTCACGACGGCTCCAATCGGATGTCCGTTCCCTATCGGCTTCCCAAGCGTCACGATGTCGGGGATGACACCGGCGGCCTCGAAGCCCCACATGTGGCTGCCAACCCGTCCGAAGCCGATCTGGACTTCGTCTGCGATGCAAACGGCCCCGACTGAGCGACTGTGTCGGTACGCCGCCTTGAGATAGCCGGCCGGGGGTTCGATCTGGCCGCCGCAGGAAAGGATGCTCTCGGCGAGGTATGCCGCCGCCGGGTATCCATCGTTGGCCAGCGCGATGAACGCGGTGCGTACATGTTCCGCATAACGGTCCGCGCGATCCGGCACTTGGCGCCTAAACTCTCCACGATAGTCGTCAGGCGTCGGGACCATTCGTACCCATGCCGGTGCTCCCAAACCGCCGGACCCTGCGTGCTTGTAGTGGCTCACATCCACGAGGCTCTGCGTATTGCCGTGGTACCCTCCCTCGATTCCGACGATGCCTCGCCCGCCCGAGTGGACCCGCGCCATGCGGAGCGCGAGCTCGTTTGCCTCGCTACCCGAGTTCACGAAGAAGCAGACGGACAGTGGATCAGGTAGAAGTCCGGCGAGTCGCTCCGCGTACACGATCACGTTCTCGTGCAGATAGCGGGTGTTGGTGTTGAGGACTCCCATCTGGCGTTGCCCGGCTTCCACGACGCTCGCTCGCTCGTGTCCGACGTGCGCCACGTTGTTCACGCAGTCGAGGTATCCCCTGCCCATCGTGTCGTAAAGAAATGAGCCGATGCCGCGAACGATGTGCAAAGGCTCGTCGTAGGCGACGCTGAGGTTCGAGCCGAACGCGGCTGCTCGTCGGTCGTCGAGTGGGTCGGGGGAAGCGTAGGTCGTCGTGCCGGGCACCCCAAGGATCAGATTGGGATCGGGAGAGAGCGAAGCCCAGACGGGTTGCTCGCGCGGTAGTGCGACACCGGGAAACTCTCCTGTGAAGTCGAGGAGATCAGTGACGATCTGAAAGTGCAGATGCGGAGGCCAGTCACCGTTCTCGGGGCAGGAACCGATTCGCGCGAGGGCTTGCCCGGCCTCGACCTCCTCGCCCACTTCGAGTGCAGCCACCGAAGCACACTCGAGGTGGCCATATAGCGTCCAGAATGGCCCCACCGGGCTGTCATGTTCCAAGATGATCGTCGGGCCATAGTCCAGTCCCGAACCATTGTCCTGAATCGAAAGCACCCGGCCGGTGAGCGGAGCGCTGACCCCAACTCCTGCCGCATCGAAAATGTCGATGCCGAGATGCACGGTACGTCGCTCACGAGGATCGCCCGCCCGTCCTGCGAATAGATCCGTGAGGTAGAAGGCCCGAGGCTCCAGGTATCGACCGATGCCGATTGTAGCGCCTTCATCCTCCATCTTTCGAAATATACGGCGAGTGAAGTCGCGCGTGTCGTCGGTATCACGACCGTTGAGGTCCGGACTACTCACACAAAGATCGAGTATCAACACCTCATCTTCGCTCTCCGGAAGCGCCATGACCGGTTCGAACGACTGGTTTCCTAGCCAGTTCACGAGCGCTGTGCTCCGAGGATTCGCGGGGAGCCCACAGGCGTCGCGCAGGATCCCCTCGGCAAGGCGCCGGGGCACGGTGTCGAGGCGCCGAAGCATGTCCCACGCAGGGCGCTCAGACACCGTTAGGTATGAGTCCACCTGAGACGTCTGCTCCCCGCGCCAACGCGAGATGCTGACACTGGCGGCGAGCCGGGCGCGAGTCAGGGAGTAGAGGACGTTGACCTCATCCTCCGAGAGCGGTGTGCGCTCGTGGAATCCGCGGGTGACGGCCGCCGCGGCCATCAGAGGATCCGCAGTGCCAAGAATCGCGTAAGCGATCGCGATGCCGAGGTCAAAGACACGCGGTGCCGAATGTGCATCGCCTAGATCAATGATCCCTGTGACGGTGCGCGGACCATCGCCGGGTGCGGAGACGAGCACGTTGTGATCGTTCACATCGCCGTGGATGACCTGCGATCCGAGTCCGAGAAAGTCCTTCTCTCGCTCGGTCCATCCGTCGTGGACTCCGCGGATCAGAGCAAGATCATCGCCCTGGAAAAGGTCGAGGCAGCGTTCCATGACGAGACCGGAACGCCCGAGGGCCCAGTCGAAGTCGATGCGGGCAGGCGGGTGATCGGGGTACGCACCGAGAGCACTGTCGAGTTCTGCGAGTCGCCTACCCAGATCGTAGAGAAGGGCGGGGGAGCGGGGCCGAGCATCGGCGAAGAGGCCTCCTTCGAGGTACTCCACGACCCGGATCCGATTCTCCCTACCCTGCGCGTCTGCCTTGGAGACGATGAAGTCACCGTTCGGCGTGGCAATCACATCGGGAGAAAAGCCTTGTGTGGTGCGGGCGACGTGCCGCATGAGGTCGACTTCGATGTGAAGGATCTCATCGACTTCGTCCGGCGAGCTGACCTTTACAACGTAGCTTTGCCCATCCTCGGCATCGAGCCGAAAATTCAGGTCACGCTCGCCCGCAAGCTGAGTGAGTGTTCCGTCGATTCCGAAGTGCTCGCGTACAGCCTCGAGCGCCTCAGTCGGCGAGAGTTCAGGGCGACTATGAATCTTGATCATGGCCTGCAAAACTGGACGGGTGATGTCCCGCGTGATAACCGGCAGATACCGAGTCAGGAAAGATTGCGTGAATTCCGTTCAGCGGGAGGGGTGGCGGCCAGCTAGTCCGCCTGCAGGGGCCTCCCTGGAGTCGATTCGTGTAGCACGCCAGGCGGGGAGTGATACTGCGAGAGCCGCCACTAGAAGCAGGGTTACCGCGACCGAGCCATACGTGAGCGGGTACTGTCCAGACGTCTCGAAGAGGAGAGGCTGAATGAACCCTCCGGTCCACGCGGCGGCGGCAAGGCCGATCAGTCGCGGACAAGCGGACGGTACTTCACTCGATGTGGCTGGAGCGCGGCCTCGCCTAGGCGCTGCCGCTTGTCGTCTTCATACTCTTGGTAGTTCCCTTCGAACCACACGACGCTCGAGTCGCCTTCGAAGGCCAGGATATGTGTACAGACACGGTCCAGAAACCAGCGATCATGGGAAATCACGAGTACGCAGCCCGCGTAGTCGAGAATCGCGTTCTCGAGGGCGCGAAGTGTGTCGACGTCCAGGTCGTTGGTCGGCTCGTCGAGCAGCATCACGTTACCGCCCGATTTGAGCAGTTTCGCGAGGTGGAGTCGGTTTCGTTCGCCGCCTGAGAGGACGCCGACCTTCTTCTGCTGATCGGCGCCACGGAAGTTGAACCAGGACAGGTACGCGCGGGAATTCACCTCGGCTCGTCCGAAGTTCAGCACATCGACTCCCCCACTGACTTCCTCGAACACCGTTTTCTCGGCGTCGAGCGTGTCCCGCGACTGGTCGACGTGTGACAGGACCACGGTCTGCCCGGTCTCCATGGACCCCGTGTCCGGCGTCTCGTCTCCGACAATCATCCGGAAGAGCGTCGTCTTTCCTGCACCGTTTCCTCCGATGATTCCGACTACAGCACCCGGCGGGACGTCGAAGTCGAGTTTGTCGATAAGCAGACGATCACCGAACCCCTTCGACAACGCCTGGGCCTTGATAACCACATTACCAAGCCTCGGGCCCTTCGGGATGAGGATCTCCGCCGTGCGGATCTGTTCACGCTCATCCTGCCCGAGCAGGTCTTCGTAGGCGCCGAGGCGAGCCTTCCCCTTTGCCTGTCGCGCCTTGGGCGACATACGGATCCACTCGAGTTCGCGACCGAGCGTTTTCTGCCGAACAGACTCGGTCTTCTCTTCGAGACGGAGGCGCTCCTGCTTCTGTTCGAGCCAGGACGAGTAGTTGCCCTTCCAGGGAATCCCCTCTCCACGGTCGAGCTCGAGGATCCACTCGGCGACATTATCGAGGAAATAGCGGTCGTGAGTGATCGCGACGATTGTGCCGGTGAATGCGTCGAGATGGTGCTCCAGCCAGGCGACGGACTCGGCGTCGAGGTGGTTGGTGGGCTCGTCCAGCAGCAACATGTCCGGCTGCTCGAGCAGGACCCGGCAAAGAGCAACGCGGCGGGCCTCTCCTCCAGAGAGCGTTGAGACGTCGGCATCGCCCGGGGGCAGGCGTAGGGCGTCCATCGCAATCTCGATCTTGCGGTCGAGCTCCCAGGCTCCCGTCGCGTCGATGCGGTCCTGAAGCTTCGCCTGCTTCTCGATGAGGTCGTTCATCTCCTCATCGGTGGTGATTGTCCCGAACGCGAGATTTACCTCTTCGAACTTGAGGAGCAGGTTGCGCGTGTCCGCGACCGCCAGCTCCACGTTGCCCCGCACGTCCAGGTCCGGGTTGAGCTGCGGCTCCTGCGGCAGATACCCTATGCGGGTCCCCTTGGCTGCCCACGCCTCGCCCAGGAAATCGGTGTCCAGCCCGGCCATGATACGGAGTAACGAACTTTTCCCGGACCCGTTCGACCCAACTACACCGATCTTCGCACCGGGGTAGAAGGAGAGGTTGACGTTCTTGAGGATCTCCCGTTTTGGCGGGACGATCTTCGATAGGCGATGCATGTGGTAAATGAACTGCGGACCGGACATCGGAAGCGCTGCTGCTGGAGTTCTGGGACGCGCGTTACGCGGCCGAGAATCTAACATCCCTCCCGGTTCGCGATGTAGCGAGCCATGTACCAACGGTCTGCGATCCGGGTCCGCTGGATCATGGATCTCCTCAGAGGGATCTATGTCCAGATTTTGAGTGAGGGGTCTCCAGCGTTATGCACGTGGACCACCCACACGTCGATGCCTTCCTCGATCCGGCTCTGAGGCCTCTAGCGGCGGCCTCGGGGGCCTGAGCCCCCGCGAGCCAGCGCGCGGTAGTACTCTTCGACGAGGCGTCGATAGCCGTCCGGTACCTCATCGGCCCCGGTCAACGTTGCCCGGCGATCGCCTTCGCCTTCGACGTCGCGGCGGAGACCAAATTCGAGACGCTGGAGGCGGTTCAACATGTCATCGCTGAGACTCGCCAACGCCTCAGGATCGCTGAATAGCTCGTCGTCTTGGAAGCGCCGGATCAGGGCCAGAACCTCATCGAGATCCTGCGTAGACATGCCGACCTCGTCGAGCTCCGAGCGGAGGTCCATCACCTGCTCTGACCGCTCGCGCAGCTCGCTCTGGTACTGCCGAATCTCCTCCGTGGAGAACTGTCGTGGATTCCCACGGACAGCGCCGTTCCCGAACGGATCCTCCGACCGGTCATTGGCCCACCCGTCGTTGGCACCTCCTCCTCCGAGACGATTCGCATCGCCCTGCTGCCCTTGGCCCTGCTCTTCTTCACCTTGGCCCTGCTGTCCTTCGCCTTGGGCCTGCTCACCCTCACCCTGGCCTGGCTCGTTAAGCCGGCGATCCATCGCCTCCATGCCTCGGACCAGGTCCCTGGTGTCGTCCAAGGCTTCCTGAAGTGGATCCTCCGCTCGCTCGCTCGACGCATTCAGGGCGCGCTCGAGCTGATCTCTTAGCGCCTGGAGGTCTCCCTCGATCTGGAGCTCCATCGTGACCGCAGATTCCGGGTCCCACTGCTCGATCGTGCCACGAGTGTATTGCAATTTCTCTTTGAGCTTCGATTCCCGGATCTGCGTTGCAGCCTCGGCGAGGGCGCGTGCCGCCTGCGGGTTGTCGGCCTGACCACTGCTCGCAGCACCGTCCAGCCGTTGTTCGAGATCTTGTACGACATCGTTCATCTGTTCCTTGCGTTCACGCAGACGATCGATCTCGGCCTGACGCTCCGGCCCACGCTCGGTCGGTAGGTCGCGCACATTGCGCTGGACTTCCCGCTGCTGCTGCTGGAGTTCCTCTACATCGGCGATTGCGTCCGCGGCATCGCGTCTGGCTCGATCAGAGCGGGCCTGCTGTAACTCCCGGCGAGCTTCTTCGAGTCCTCGAAGCGCAGAGGTCGCGCCGGCTGACCCTTGTGATCCAGAAGACACGGCAGATTGGCGCATGGACTCGGCGGTCTGCTGCAGGTCGCGGGCAGTCTCTTCGAGATCCTGGTCGCCCATCTCGCGAGCGAGGCGCTGAAGCTGACGGGCGGCTTCTTCGGTCTGGTCAGCGAGTTCGCGTTGCGCCTGACCATTGGCCGACGGGCCGTTCTGGCTCTGTGAGGCCCGTCGCTGCCGTTCAGCCTGCTGTTCCTGGCGGCGGGCGAGTTCTTGGAGTTCCTGCATCAGCTCGTCGACCTGATTATCGGCCTGTTTCTGCTCGCCACGCTGCACGGTCTCGTACTGGTTCTTCATCTTGTCCAGCTCGAGTTCGAACAGGTCTGCCAGGTCGTCCGCGGCTTGCTGGCCACCACCACCGCCACCGCCCTGTTGCTCCTCCTGCATCTGCACGTAGCGCTCGTAGGTTTCCTCTGCCTGTTGGAGGTACCGAAGCGCCTCCTGCTCATGGGGTAGGGCATCTCGCAGACCTTCTGACTCGAGCGCCTGCCGTACTTCAGTCATGGCGCTGTCTGCGAGGGGCAGTACTGCGGACACGTCTCGGAAGCCGGGGTCCGTCTGCGTGAGTCCCCGGTTCTGCATCCTTTGGAGGAGGGTGGTGATCTGGTCCTGTAGTCGCTGCTGCGCGAGGCTCACGCTGTTGATGTTCTCACGAAATTCCTCGTCGGAATACGTGTCTTCCTGACGGATCAGGTTGAACGTCGCCGCGATGATCTGACGCTGAGTATCGGACAGCGCGGTCTCTTCGGGACCACCACCACCACCACCACCACCACCCTGCTGTTCAGCCTCCCTGTAGGCGCGCTCGAAAGGCCGGATGCTCAGGAAGTAGATGTCACTCGTGACTGTGCGACTCGATCCGACCGAGCGATTGTCGCGTGCGATCGCGTAATAGGAGATCAGGTCTCCTACTTCCAGTTCCCACTCCTCGAGATACATCGTGTGTCCGGTGGAGACCTCTGCGAGCGGTGCCCCTCCCTCCCGGAAGACGGACACCGTGTCCTCAGGACCTCCGTTCACCGAATAGACGAGCCGGATGTCCCCGATCCCGTAGTCGTCATCCGCCGTCATCTCGAGATAAACCTCCTCGATTGCCGACGCGGGCATGTCGCGGCCGGGCCTCGAGAAGTTGATCGAAGGCGGCATGTCCGTGAGGACGTCGATCCGATACTCAGGCGACGCGGCTACAAGGGTTCCGTCGTCTGAGCGTGCGAGCTCGATCGCGTAGAATCCGTCTTCATCTAACGTGAAGCGAGCGGAGAGTGAGCCGTCGTTTCCGACTGTGAGGTCCTCGATCGGTTCGCCGTCGATGAGCAACCGGCCGGCCGGCGTCAGCATCGTAGGTTCGATGGACAGCTCGACCACGGTTCCGGTCAGAGCGGCAACGTCGCCCCCTCCCTCGACGGTCCGCGGCGGCAGGCCTGTGTAGGATGGGAAGTAGTACGTCAGATCCATCTGATCGACGTACGGAAGGTCCGCCACATCGATGGTGAATGTGAGTGACCGGACGCCGTTGGATTCGACGAAGTATTCGGTGGGTTCAGGGACCCCTAGCAGCAGGACCTCGAAGCCGCTTTCGAGCCCCCTGAGCATGCTCAGACGCTGGAAGGACTGCTCGGTCTCACCCTTCGTGAAGATCGCTGCGTCCGCCGCGCCGAAGCCCCCGAGTTCAGCCGTGATCATCTGATCGGTCCCGCGAGCGATGGTTGCGTCTCCCGGAAACACCGACACGGAATAGGGATTTACCGCCGCCGCATCCGTGGCAGGAAGCAACAGGGCTGCGAGGCCGTGTCGCAGGTGCTCGGGGCCAAGAAGTGAGGTCGCCAGGGCCAGGAGGACGAGGCCCGTCAGCGCCCCGGCAAAGCGATAGAGACCGCTCTGTTCGACCCGACGTCCGTAGTCGACACGCTTCGCCTTCTCGAGGGCGATCTCTGTAACACGTTCGGCTAGAGCCGGGGACGCCGTGCCGGAGCCCTCATTGAGCACGCTGGTGACTGCGTGCTCTAGCGAGGGCTCATTCTCTTCCAGATAAAGAGCGGCCTGCGTGTCCGTGACCCTCTGGAGAAGTGGGCGAACGAGGAAGAAAAGAAACGAGACTGCCACCGTGCCCCAGGTCAGCACTCGGAGCCAGACCACTGCCTCGGCGGTGAAGCGGAGTTGCTCGAGGGCCAGCGCCGAGAGGAACACAACGGCGCCCGTCACCGTGGCAACCCAGACCAGCCCGCGAAGCGCGAGCCGCACCCTCCATCGCCACCGCACACTACGGACGACATTGAGAATTCTGTTACGCGTCTGCCGTCGTTCGGAATCCCTCATGTCCTTCTCCCTTTGCGCCTGTCTTCCAACCTATGCCGGGTTGGTCTCAGCTCGCCATCATCCGTGGCTTCCTAACCCGCGGCGACCCCCGCCGCTGCTCCCGCGCCACTCCGCGAGACCCAGTTGGAAATCGCCGTCTCGAGTACAAATAGCCCGAGTGCCGCGAGCAGGAGCCACCGCCATAACTGCTGACGCCTCTCCTGGTCCTCTCTTTCCAGTGCCACTGCTTCGCCGAATGACGGGCCCATGCTCGGTCCACCGGATGGTGCCTCGATCTGTAGCGCCAGCTCAGCCGCATCGATACGAGTCAGGTTCGACTCTTCGAGGTCGACGTTGACCGCCATTACGAAGGGTCGATCTGGGTTCGTACTCGGCTGCCTCACCGTGTAGAAGCCGTGCTCCTCGAGCGGCAGGTAGCGGGGCCCGGATCCGGCGGGCAGTGCCGTTGACCCCCCCCTCGGCCCAAGTACGATCTGATTGAGGCCGTCGGCCAGACCAGCGGCTTCCGATGAGACGAGTCCTGCAGTCACCAGCGCATCCGGATCAGCGAGGTCGACGACCTGGCCGGCGACGAACCATGGCACCGGTTCGGCTCGACCGCCCAGGTACTCGGCAAGCCGGTGGACGAATGGTAGGTACACGGGTTGGAGTGCCAGATCGTTCCAGAAGGCGTCAAGTGATGTTGTCCAGACGAGGACCTTTCCTCGCCCGATATGGATCTCGGCGAGAGCGACCGAACCGTCATCAAACCGGGCGAGCACGCTCGCCGAGTCCGACGGCTCGAAGGCACGGGCGCGGTAGAATCGGGCTCCGGTGAAATCACCACTCCGAGGGCCAGCAAAGACTTCGAAGACCGGGTGTTCGTAGTCCAGGTAGCCCAGTCGTCCCCCGCGCCCCTGAACCCGGTCCTGCATCTGACCGATCGTTCCAGGGAGCATGTCGGCGGCCGACGCCGGCCATCCCCCATCCTGCCCGAGGGCGATCAGAGCACCGCCACCCGATTCTACGAAATCCCGGATGCGCTCGGCAGACCCGCCGTCGATCTGCACGTCATTGAGGAAGAGAGCCGAGACGCCAGCGAGATCCTCGGGCCGAATGCTGCTGGATCGACGTGCTCGAACGTCGAAACGGCCGTCCTCCGAAATCTGTAGCGCTCCCCTTAAGTAGAGACTGACGTCGCTGGCCGACCCCTGACCCTCAGCGATCAGAACATTGAGCGATGTGCCCGGGGACAGGACGAAGTGGTGTGCGTTGTCGGCCTGCAGTGGGTCGTCGGGAAGCCGTACGGTCCCTGTGGTATGGGGCTGTGACAGAGTGAACGGCCGAAAGGAGACCGCCTGAGCCGCGTCCGGCTCCAGCATTACGTCCTCGCTCTGGATCGTCTGCCCGTCGATCTCGAGCGCTACGGACACGGTCCGCGCTTCGTCGCCCCCTCTTCGTACGATCCGCGCAGTAGGCGCGATACGCTCACGACCCGAGACGATCTGTCTTGGCAGGGAGACCTCGGTGACCATCACGTTGTCCAACTGTTCGTCCGTGCCCAGCGGGATCGGAATGACCGTTGAACCCGGCGGAAGACGAACGCCCTCATCGCCGGTCCAGCCATTCCGCTGAAAATCGCTGAGGAGATAGATCTCTCCTCGGGCCAGGCTCGACTCTTCCAGAATCGTCTGGGCGACCTTCAGCGCAGGGCCGTAGCGGGTGGCTCCCGACGAAGCAGAAATCGTGTCGATGGCTCCACGCAGCCTGATGCGGTCCGACGTTGATCGCGCGACGACTGTCGCACCTCGGGCGAACGTCACGAGGGATGCCCGGTCGAGCGGGCCGAGACCATCGAACACCTGCTGCGCTTCGGTGCGAGCCTCATCGAGAGACTCTCCGATCGCCATGCTGTAGGACTGATCGACCAGAACTACGACTGCGCGCGGACCGGCCGTGCCCAGTCCACCGACGTCACTCTGACTTAGAAACGGACGAGCAAAGGCCGCGGCAACAAGAATCAGCGCGAGCGCCCGCAGGGAGAGGAGGAACCAGTGCTGGATACGCCGGCGCCGCTGTTCCTGGTACGGAATCTTTTCCAGGAACATGAGCGACGGGAAGTGCACCACGTTACGCCGTTGCCGGCGGGTAAGGTGCACGGCAATCGGCACTACGATCCCAGCGAATCCAACCATGAAGAGCGGGAGAAGAAAGGCGAGGCTCATCGACCCTTACTCATTTTTTCGCGAGACAGCAGGTACTGGAAAAGGGCCGTGTCGAGCGGCTTGGACGTATCGAGCAGGGTGTAATCGATCCGGTTGTCCGTGAACCGCTTCTGCAGAGTGGCCAGATGTGCGTTCACCATCGCTAGGTAGTCGTCCTTCAGCTTGCCCGGAATCACCGGGATCTGCTCCTGCGTCTCGAGGTCTTCGAATCCCGACGCGTCCTCGAACGGGAACTCGATCTCATACGGGTCCATTACGTGGAAGACCACGACGTCGTGCCCACGTGCACGCAGCGGTCCCAGCGCGGCCAGCACCCGGTCTGGCTCTTCGTAGAAGTCCGAGATCACTACTAGGATGCCTTTGCGTCCCAGCATATCCGTGATCTTGAGCATGGGTGCCTCAAGGCTCCCAGGTCGTCCTGCCTCTGCGCGGTCAAGCGTGTGAAGGATCGTGTCGAGGTGCTTCATGGACGGCGGGATGTAATCGACGACTTCATGGTCGAACGTGGCGAGCCCGACACGGTCCCGCTGCTTACTCGAAAAATAAGCGAGGCATGCGGCGAGGTATCTCGAGTAGTCGATCTTCGACAGGGAATGGCTCCCGTAGCTCATGGACGCAGACACATCGAGAAGAACGGAAAAATTCGCGTTCGTCTCAGCCTCGAACAGCTTGATGTAGTGTCGATCTGTGCGCGCAAAGAGCCGCCAGTCGATCCGCCGTATGTCGTCGCCGGGCATGTACGGACGGTGTTCGGCAAAGTCCGTGCTGAAGCCGAGGTAGGGCGATCGGTGCAACCCGGTCAGGAAGCCGTCCACGACAGTACGAGCGAGCAACTCCAGATTCCCGATCCGCCCGAGAACAGCCGGGTCGAGGAACTGCGTTCCTGCAGCCGTAGGGCGCGTGCGAGAAGTGGCCAAGAGCCTGCCCTACATCCCGGAGGACGGGATGGGCGCCTGCTCGAGCAGCATGTCGACGAGTGCACTCGTCGTCTTGCCTTCCGATTCTGCGTGGAAATTGGTGAGGATGCGATGCCGGAGAACTGGATGTGCGAGAGCCTGAATGTCTTCGAAGGTCACGTGGTAGCGCCCCTCTGTCAGTGCACGAGCCTTCGAGCCCAGGACGAGATACTGAGCGGCACGCGGTGAGGCCCCATACGCGATCCACTTCTTTACGAAATCCGGGACGTCACCGGGCGAATCCGGGCGTGTCAGGCGTACAAGACCGACCGCGTACCGTAGGACCGATTCTGACACCGGAACGCGCCTGACAAGCTCTTGAAAGGCGAGCAGGTCCGGGCCGGTGACGGCGTGACTGAACTCGGGCTTCTGGTTCCCAGTCGTGGAGCGAATGACCTCGAGCTCGTCTTCCTCGTTGAGATGATTGATCGCGATCTCGAACATGAAGCGGTCCAGCTGTGCTTCCGGGAGAGGGTAGGTGCCCTCGAGCTCGATCGGGTTCTGTGTCGCGAAGACGTAGAACGGCTCTTCGAGTGTGTACGTGCGTCCCTGGACTGTGACGCGGTGCTCCTGCATCGCCTCTAGGAGCGCAGCCTGGGTCTTGGGCGGCGTACGGTTGATCTCATCAGCGAGGACGATGTTCGAGAAGATCGGCCCCGGCGCGAACACCATAGAGCGCTGCCCGGTATCCGCATCCTCCTGGATGATGTCGGTGCCCGTGATGTCCGAGGGCATGAGATCGGGAGTGAACTGAATGCGGGAGAAATTCAGGTCGACGACCTGAGCGATACTGTGAATGAGCAGTGTCTTGGCCAGCCCCGGCACTCCGATCAGCAGACTGTTGCCGCCGACGAAGAGCGAGAGCAGTACCTGCTCGATGACTTCTTCCTGCCCGACGATCAGCTTGCGAAGCTCACTGATCATCTGCTCCCGGCCGTTCGTCAGCTTATCGGCGAGCGCAACATCGTTGGCGTCGTCCAGCTGTACGGCTCCGATTGCCTCAGACAAGGTTTTCTCCCTTCGGATTCGGGCGAGGCCCGATATGTGTGTGGTGGATGCTCAGGGTGTTGGTCGAGCTAGTGCGTTAGCGCGTAGGCGATGTAGTTCACGCCCAGCTTGTAGGCTTCGTTCGTCAGGTCGATCTGGACGTAGCCGTAGTCACTGTATTCCCAGTATTCGGCCATATCATTATTTGCGTTGATGACCACCATCAAGCGTTTCGATGTGTCATTGTCTTTGTAGATGCCGTACCAGAAAGGCGGATATCCGCCATACGGCGGCACTACGTCCTGAGGCACAACCCGAAAAAACGAATCGAAGATCTCGTCTGAGTTCTCCACGGGCATCATGCTGTGGTCCGGAAGCGCCTGCCTCAGGTAGAATTCGAGATTGTCGAGCTCTCTCGGCCCCCGGAAGTCGTCGACGATCAGGAATCCGCCCTTCAGCAGGTAATCACCGAGTGCTTCTACTTCGGTCGCGCTGGGGTTCCAGCGCCCGGGCTCGACGATATAAGCGATCGGGAAGCGGAAAAGCTCGGGATCCGCGAGCGTGATGACGTTGGATGACGCTCGGGTCGTCCGGATGAGCGTCGTCTCTTGAAGGATGGCAAGAAAATTCTGGTCAGCACGCGGATAGTCGTGTGCCCATGATGCGCCCCCGCGTCCTCCACTGCGGCCGAAGCCTCCACCACCCCGCCCACTCTGGTAGGCGATACGTACGAAGTGGTACTGGCCGTCATACGGGGCACCAGTATTCTGAGGTGCAGCATCCCCCAGGAGGTTCGAGGTGTAGTCGATCGTCGCGGGCTGCCCACCGTCGAGGCTGTACACGGCAGCGCCGAGGGTCATGGACGTGCCCGCGAGGAGCCCGAGCATTATCAGCCGAAGTGGCGTCATGGCCCGGTCCCTCTCAGCTCCAGGAGAAATTCGAGCGCGGCCTCGTAGTTTGGAGCGATCTCGAGTGCACCCATCACGGACCGCCGCGCGCCGCGTGAATTCCCCGCACCGTGCTGCGCTCGGGCGAGCAGGTAGAGCGCCTCTGCCCGGTCGGCCGGGTCGAGTGCGACTACGGCACCTCTCTCGAGGGCTGCGCCTGCGGCATTTCCATTGGCAGTGTGGAGTTCGGCCAGCTTTACGTGGAGGTCTGGATCATAGGGCCAGACCAGGACGGCTTTGTCCAGAACTGCGGCACTCTCCTCGCTACGACCGAGCTCCTCGAGGATGTCGGCCTGCTCGAGGAGGGCAGGGTAGTTGGCCTCGGAGAGCGCGTTCAGGCGGGCGAGCGCGGCTTCGGCCAGCTCCAACTCACCACGGTCTTTGTGGATCGTAGCGAGAAACCAGTAGGGGCTATCAGGTCCCCCGTAGTCGGGGAAGATGCGCAATGCTGCCCGAAACTCTGCCTCCGCGGCCTCATGCTCCTGGTCGCGGAAGTACATGACACCAAGCCGTAGCCTCCCGATCAGGTCGCCGGGGTGCATGCGGGTGAATGTCTCGACTTCCGAGAGCAGCGCAGATGGACCGGGCTGGTCCGAGACCGCAACGAGGCCGGCGAGGGGGGCGTTGTAGTGCTCTTTCAGATAGTCGGCGAAGTGCTCGTCGAAGTCGTCCATGGACGTATCGAGCAGAGCCTCGAGAAGATCT
>Ga0302118_10000515_pt1 | contig 18453 bp, 13 predicted proteins | sample AG5_331_MG_FD_203126 | JGI IMG/M metagenome (GOLD analysis project Ga0302118, IMG submission 203126) | Marine microbial communities from Western Arctic Ocean, Canada - AG5_33.1 | ecosystem: Environmental > Aquatic > Marine > Oceanic | place: Canada: Western Arctic Ocean | collected 2017-10-01 | reverse complement strand
AAGAAGCTCATGGAATACGAGATGCGGATCGTGGCCAACCGCTTGCCGCAAACCGGAGCTGAATCCTCATCACTAGCTACTAGTTATGCTGACTTAGAAGCAGCTCCCGGCTGGGAACCGAACGAAGCTCCAGCGGTTACTGCTTCTGGCCAGATGGACATGATGGGCGAGGGCGAACTGGTCGAAGCCTCGACCACACCTGAGCCGCCAAAGCCACTCGGGGAGTACGAAATCGTGAGCGACATGGCTGGGCTCAACTCAATGATTGACGCTCTTCGTACCAAAGGAGAATTTGCTTTCGACACCGAAACAACGGGGCTCAATTCGATGACATCCGACTTAGTGGGTCTTTCCTTCTCAATCAAGTCGGAACATGCCTGGTATGTGGCGGTGGGTCACAACGAAGGCGATCAAGTTCCGTTTGCTGAAGGACTAAATGCTCTTCGAGCACTATTCGAAGACGATTCGATCAAGAAGATCGCCCACAATGCCAACTTCGACATGATGGTGTTGCAAACGGCTGGCATCACGCTGAAAAACCTGTCATTCGACACAATGATCGCAGCAGCACTTTGCGGCAGGCGTGCGTTTGGTCTCAAGCAGCTTTCTCTCGAACTGTTCCAAGCTGAAATGACCGAAATCAAGACACTTATTGGCGTCGGTAAAAAACAGATAACAATGGCAGCAGTACCGATCGATCTGGCAGGCCTATATGCCGCAGCTGATGCCGATTTCACTTGGAGGTTATACAAACATTTTGAACATGAAATCGATGAACACGAAGCACGTTATGTGAACGAAGAAGTCGAGCTTCCGCTTCTGCCAGTCATCATAGATATGCAGCGTAACGGCATGATGATCGACAAGGCGGCACTTGCCGAAATGTCGGAGCAACTAGGAGCCGACGTCGAACAGATCAAACAAGCTGCTACAGCCGTAATCGGTGGCAGGGAATTAAACCTTGCTTCGAATCAACAAGTAGCCGCCCTGCTCATCAACGAACTCGGTGCACCAAAAACTCGCAAAACAAAAACCGGTTACTCGATGGACGCCAACGCCCTCGAGAAAATTTCTGAAACAACCGGACTCGATGACCGTATTTACCAGATCGCTGACGGCGTTCTGAAATTCCGTGAACTGTCGAAGCTAAAATCAACATATGTAGACGCTTTACCTGAGCTAGTGAACTCGGCTACGGGTCGAGTGCACACAAGCTTCAATCAGGTTGGTTCAGCGACGGGTCGACTCTCAAGCACTGATCCCAATGTGCAGAACATTCCGGTTCGCACGGAACTAGGCAGAAAAGTTCGAAAAGCTTTCATCGCCGATTCCGCAAATGGCTGGCAGTTCTTAGCTGCCGACTACTCGCAGATTGAACTACGAATTCTTGCTCACTTATCTCAAGAGCCAGGATTGCTCGCAGCGTTCCACAAAGGTGAAGATATTCACGCCGCGACCGCACGAGCAATGTACGGCGTCGAAGATGTCAGCATTGACCAACGTCGTATCGCCAAGATTTTAAACTTTGGCGTGATCTACGGATTGGGTCCAGTTGGAGTAGCACGACAGACCGACCTCACCCGCAAGCAGGGTCAGGAATTTATCGATCTCTACTTCGGAAAATATCCGGGAATTCGTGACTATATCGAGGAAGTAAAGCAGTCGGCACGTGACAATGGTTACGCCGAAACTATCACGGGACGCAGACGCTATCTACCAGACATAAACGCCGGACACCCCGGTCACCGTGCCGCTGCTGAACGTGTCTCTGTGAACATGCCGATTCAGGGCACGGCAGCCGATGTGATCAAGCTGGCGATGGTCAACATTTCAAATGAGATGAAGACTCAAAAGATGCAATCTAAAATGTCGATTCAGGTTCACGACGAGTTGATTTTCGAGATAGCTCCCGGTGAGCTAATGGAAATGCAGATGATAGTCACGTCCATGATGCCCGCCGCAATGGACCTCGATGTACCACTTTTAGTTGAAGCCAAAACAGGCCCAACTTGGGGCGACATGGATTCAGTGGACTATGGCGCCATTGGCGCGCCATCAGGAACTTGAATTAAATCATCGTATTACCGCAACGAATAATGCCATCCTGAGGCTCTCAAAGGACGGTATGTCGGGGAGCAGTCGTCATCGTTAAGTCCTCGCTTAGCTGTTGTCCTCCGAGAACTTAAGGATGACGCCTAATAGATGAGAGCGTCTGTAAACAATGCCTGAGTTACCTGAAGTCGAATCGCTGCGCCGCTACCTCATACGAGAGGGCATCGTCGGTCGTACCTTCGATCAGATCGTACTAGAAGACAAGCCAAGTCCGATATCTGGCACAGGCGCCATCTCACGCATCGCCAACGTTAAGGGCAGAAAAATAAAAAGCCTCGAACGTCGTGGCAAGCAAATCGTTGCAGTGCTCGACGATGGCGTTATGGGTCTCCACATGGGCATGACCGGGCAACTAAACGTACTAGGTAGCAATGAGTCAGCTCCCCGATTCACCCGAGCGTTGTTCACTCTAACCAACGACTTACGAATAGCTCTAGTCGATCCTAGACGCTGGGCGAAACTCCAGTATTTTGAAACTCTCAATCAAGCGCTAAAAGGGCTTGGCCCAGATGCACTAGACCCAGATCTCACTGGCGACCGTTTCGTTCAAAGCTTTCGAGGAAGAACAGCCCAAATCAAACCGTTACTTCTCAACCAATCGATCATCGCAGGTGTCGGAAATATTTATGCAGATGAATCGCTTCACAGGGCAAAATTTTCGCCTGATCGGCGAGCGGACGATATCCCGACAGATTCATATAAGGCTCTGCTGATAGCAATTCGAGAATCACTCGGACACGCCCTATCATTCATTCAGGGCAACCTTGGTGACAGAGGGCGGCCATACATCGTCGATGCACATGACGAGCGCATGCATCTAATTAGGAAGCCTGGATCGTTTTGCCCGCGCTGTGAAATCCCGTTGGTAACTCAGAAATTCAGCGGGCGCACAGCGTACTTCTGCTCCAACTGTCAAAAGTGAGTAAGCAACTATCTCGTTAAGGCACACATGATCTATATCGTCGGTTTTCCTAGCACACAGGCGATCACGAATCGTCACCCATAAAAGCAAAGCATCACCAACAAAAACTACAGCTTAACCGGCTGCGTAGAGAATCGAAGATTCTTCGGTGGTGATCAACACAACGTTTCCCATAACATCAAACATGGCACCGGCAAAAAATAATCCACATGCCCGATATTTCTAGAAACCGATTCATAGCTACCCCCTAGCAAGTCACGTCGTATCTATCCGTCACACAGTCAAATTTACAATTGCGATGGCGAGAACTACACTCTCCAAATTCAGTATCTATCACTGAAAATAACATCAATAGATCAGATCACTGAGGAAATCGTAGCTTTTATAGTTTCAGATAAGCATCGATTGCTATTAGACTTATCTTGTGTCCGGTTTCATATCGAAACCTCGGTACCTCTGCGGAGGGGTGGCAGAGCGGTTGAATGCGCTTGTCTTGAAAACAAGTATGGCGGTAACGTCATCGCAGGTTCGAATCCTGTCCCCTCCGCCACATTTCTCTCTCCGATAATCGGACTCTCAGAAAACGCTAAAGTACGTAGAAAGAGCATATTGGTAGCTTTCAAGCGTTCGAACATATCGAATAAATAGCTCGAACCCGCAATAAGCGAATTCGAGCTATTTTAATTTCTCTCACAATCTAGTCTAGATCAGTCTCGGAACCAGCTTATTCGTAGACACTGACCACTGCCCTCGGTACGATGATTTGCGGTCCTGAATAAAAGGACTCACCCATACGAAGCAATTTCGGCAATATTCGTGTGGTCGCTAATAATCAGAAGCGAGTAATCGTTCGTGAATATCCACGAGTATCAAGCGAAGGCAATCCTCGATAAATTCGGAGTCCCAACTCCGAAAGCAGAGGTAGCGTCCACCCCCGCAGAAGCAAAAGAGATCGCTTCACGCATCGGTGGACGAGTAGTCGTAAAAGCGCAAGTTCATGCAGGTGGTCGAGGCAAGGTTGGCGGTGTAAAGCTGGTCAACTCACCAGAAGAGGCTGAACAAGTAGCAGCATCACTTCTCGGCACACGTCTAGTCACCAACCAAACCGGTGCCAACGGTGTACCTGTCGACAAGGTTATGATCGCCGAAACGCTCGACATTAAAGACGAGCTATATATATCGATCGTTATCGACGGTGATATCGGTGCGCCTCTCGTAATGGCAAGCACTGAAGGTGGCATGGATATAGAGGAAGTTGCAGAGTCAACTCCGGAAAAGATCTTCCGAGTCGCTGGTGACCCACTCATAGGACTCACCACGTACCACGCTCGTGATATAGCCCTAGCCCTTGGCGTTCCTGCCAAAGCAGTACGAGCAACCACGAAGCTAATAACCGATCTCTACAACGTATTTGTAGAAAACGATTGTTCGCTTGTTGAGATCAATCCACTCGTTGTTACTGAAGACGATCAGGTCATCGCTCTCGATGCCAAAATCAACCTCGAAGACGATGCACTTTTCCGCCACCCGGAACTAGCCAAACTTCGTGACCCCAACCAGCAGGACCCGCTAGAACAGCGCTCTGACAAAGCCGAGCTCGCCTACGTCAAACTCGAAGGTGGACGAGTTGGCTGCATGGTCAACGGCGCAGGTCTTGCAATGGCAACAATGGATATCACGAAGGCAGCAGGTGCCGACCCTGCCAACTTCCTCGACATTGGTGGTTCAGCCGATCAGGCTCGAATTGAAGAAGCTTTCAAGATCATCATCGGCGATGACGATGTTGAAATGATTCTCGTGAACCTATTCGCAGGAATCGCCCGCTCCGACATTGTCGCTCAGGGGATTGTTGCAGCAGCAAAAGAAACCAACGCCTCCGTGCCAATGGTGGTCGCAATGCGAGGAACCAACGCCAAAGAGGGAATAAAAATCCTCGCCGACTCTGGTCTAAACATCACGGGCGCTCCCGATCTTGCTGGAGCAGCTGAAGTTTTGAAAGCAAAATTACTAGAACTTGGGAGCTCCCACTAATGTCTATTCTTGTTGGAGAAAACACTCGGCTCCTAGTTCAAGGTCTCGGTCGAGACGGTAGCTTTCAGGCAAACCGTACTCGTGAATACGGAACCAATATGGTCGCCGCGGTTCACCCTGGTCGTGATGGCACGAAATTTGAAGATGAAGTTCCTTACTTCTCAACAGTTTCTAAGGCAGTTGAAGAAACCGGCGCAAACACCGGTGTAATCTTCGTTCCTGCGCCGTTCGCTATGGACGCCATCATCGAGCAGGTTGATGCGGGTCTCGAACTCGTAGTCTGCATTACCGAAGGCGTTCCAGTGCTCGACATGGTGAAAGTCATGGCGTACATCAAGGACAAGCCAACCCGACTCATCGGCTCAAACTGCCCCGGTGTACTAAGCCCGGCATCGAAAGCCAAGGTTGGAATCGTTCCCGGCAACATCGTTCAGCCCGGCAACGTAGGAGTTGTATCACGATCTGGCACGCTCACCTACGAAGCAATTGCACAGCTAGTGCAGCACGGCATGGGTCAGTCGACCTGTGTTGGTATTGGTGGCGACCCGGTTCACGGCACGACGTTTACCGACGTACTTGAACTGTTCCAGGCCGACGACGAAACCGAAGCAATCGTGCTTATCGGTGAAATCGGTGGCATCCGCGAACAGCTTGCTGCTGATTACATCAAAGAACACGTAACCAAGCCTGTCGTAGCAGCCATCGCAGGCTCGTCGGCTCCTGCTGGTAAGCGCATGGGCCATGCCGGTGCGATTATCACCGGTAAGGCAGCGCTTGCTTCCGAGAAGAACAAGGCACTTGAAGCTGCTGGTGTTCACGTTGTTGAATCACCAGCACTAATCGGAGCCAAGATGAAGGAAGTGCTCGGCTAAATACCGGGCAACCCTTCCTCATGACGTTTACCGAACGCTACGTTCATACCGGAAATGTGGCTCTGAACGTGGCCGAGTTCGATTCGCCATCATCAGATGCACCAGTAATGGTGCTTGTTCACGGCTACGGATCGAACTGGAACACTTGGGGGAGAGTTGTAGATAAACTCGCCGCCGAATTCCACTTGTTCGCTCTCGACCTTCGAGGGATGGGTCGTTCAGCCAGCTATGGCAAAGGCTCAAGCCGGCAAACTTGGGCCGATGACGTAGCAACTATTATTCCAATGCTCAGCGACGAGCCGGTCTATTTGATCGGGCACTCGCTTGGCGGCTGGGTTACGGCATCGGTTGCCTCCGATCATCCAGAGTTAATTTCCAAAGCAATTCTAGTCGAGCCGTACTCCGGAGCCAAATCAGAAGTACGCAAACAGGCACGACAACGCCCACCGGAGCAACGAGGCATTCGAGCGCGACAGATCCGATCAGCTCGAACTCCTGAAGATTTGGCGGCATCGGTTTCCGAACAATACGAAGGTGCTTCGGAAGACAGCGTCCGACGCATCTCTATCATGTGGTTCCAAATGGACCCAGCACTTGAAGAGGGACCAATCAGCAGATCCGAAGACGAAGAAACCTTCGACGATATGTTCAGCTCGATCAAGTGCCCAATTCTGATGATTAACGGCGCTGCCGATAAAGGCGGAATCCTCTCGCAAGAAGAGTCGGATCGTATAGAGGGATTGATTCCAGACGTCCGAGTGCTGTCATGGCCAAAAGTCGGGCACTCACCTCACATCGCTCGTAATCACGATTTCATTCGAGCTACAAAACGCTTCTGGGCTGAATAGATGCATGCCACACTAAAAGTCGTGTAGCCTTTCGCATCAGAGGACCACGTGAACAACTATCCAGAAAAAATATTCGCCGCCAGCACTGTCAAAGTTAACTACGCTGAAGGACCCAACAATGGTCCGCCATTGGTATTGATTCACGGTATCGGTGGCAGATGGGTTAACTGGTCATCAGTAATCGATCAATTTGCTGAAAACTGGCACGTTTACGCAATCGACCTTCGTGGTCATGGGGACACCGGATATGTTGCCGACTCCTATCGATTTATCGACTATCCAATCGAGGTTGTCGAATTCCTAAGAAACGTAGTCGGTGAGCCAGCGTATCTGGTTGGACACTCATTGGGTGCGGTAACAGCCAGTGGCGTCTGTGCGGTCACTCCAGACCTCGTAGTTGCAGCCGTTCTTGAAGATCCGCCAATGTATGTAGAGCAAACTGATCAGTTCAAGACCAACTACGAAATCCGAATGAAGAACCTCAACGTAAAAGACACTGCTATCGAGCTTCGGAAAGCAGATAAGAATTCTTCTGACGAACAGGTTGCAAAACGAGCACTCGCCATCACCAAAGTCGATCCTGAAGTTTGGGAGTTCCCGCAAGATGGTCGACTCGCCGAATCCTGGGATCCAGACGCTGTGCTCGATGCGATTGACCGCCCAATTCTCCTGATGCAAGCCAACCCCGAGATGGGTGCTGCAATCAGCGATTCAGAAGCGACTCATGCCGATGATTTACTCAAGCAGGGTCGATACGTTAAGTGGGACGATGTCGGACACGGTATGCACGATGACCAACCGGAACGATTCGTTCAGCTAGTAAACGTATTTTTAGGGCAAGTAATTCGCAAACAGAGCAAGAGCTAGTTAAAGAACGCCAATCGCAATCCGTTCAAGAGGACAGCACCGAGAACCCCTGCCGCTACATCATCGAACATGATGCCCCATCCGCCCGGCCAAGCTTCGATCTTACGAATGCCCAGCGGCTTAAAAATGTCGAAGGCTCGGAATACGAAGAATCCGGCGACCATCCATGGCCAGCTCACAGGCAGGAATAACACTGTTATCCATACACCGACCCATTCGTCGATCACTCCGCGCTTGGGATCGTGATCGTCTTCGTTGTCGATGTAGTCTGTCGCCCAAACCCCGACAGCAGTCACAATGGCTATCAGAGCAAAGAACCAAACCGAATCGCCATATCCATTAAACACGGTCGCATCAAGCAACCAGTAGGAAATGATTGCTGCAAACGTTCCAACAGTCGCAGGAGCCACAAACGGCCATTTACCTGAGCCAAATCCAGTCGCAATTGTTTCAGCAATGAACGACACAATCGGATTATTTTGTGATGAATTAGGTGAATTAGACATTGTGATCAGCCCGTGTTCTTCAGGCCTGCAGCAACGCCGTTAATAGACAGCAACAATGCTCGCTCAACCGCCAGGTCCTCACCTTCTGCTGACCTATGTCGAGCCAGCAGTGAAACCTGCAAATAGTTAAGCGGATCAACGTAGTACTCACGAACAGCGAGTGTTCGTTTCAGCACTGGTTGATGATCGAGCAAGTTTTCCTGCCCTGTAATTTTCAACAGCTCTTGAACTGCTTTATTACGTTCATCCTTAATATTTTCGAATATATGGTGCAAGCTGGGATCAACCAGAGTGTCGACGTATCGACCGGCGATCTCCATGCTCGACTTCACAAGTGTCATCTCGACGTTTGAAATGAAGGTATTGAAGAACGCCCATTCCTTGAACATTTCAGCGAGGACATCTTCCATTCCCGCCTCCCTAGCTTCACGTAGCGCCTGACCTACGCCGAAATATCCAGGGACAATCTGGCGACTTTGCATCCAGCCAAATACCCATGGAATCGCTCGAAGGTCATCGATACTTCGCGAACCATTTGCCAAGGCACGACGCGCCGGCCTGGATCCAATGTTCATTCCAGCGAGTTCTTCAACCGGCGTGGAATCCATGAAGTAGTCAACGAACCCGTCAATTTCGATCAAGTCACGATATTTCACATACGCCTTATCAGAAATCCAATCCATTGCGGCGAACCACTCTTGAAGTTTTTCATCGGAGTAGCGCGGTTCTGTATGCAAGACCGAAGCCTCTATGACGGCAGCCACCGAGAGTTCTAAGTGATTGCGAGCAAGTTCAGGCAGTCCGTACTTGTCGGATATGACTTCACCTTGTTCAGTGATTTTAATTTTCCCGTCGACCGTCGCATACGGCTGCGCCATGATGGCATCCTTTGTTGGGCCTCCACCTCGACCAACACTTCCGCCACGACCGTGGAACAATCGAATCGACACGCCATGCTTTTGCCCAACAGTTCGTAATTCACGCTGAGCTTTGTAGAGCTCCCACTGTGAAGTCGTTATCCCGCCGTCTTTGTTCGAATCGGAATACCCAAGCATCACTTCAACTACACCACCGGAGGTTTTTACAAGTGACTTGATCTCAGGAATCGACAGAAAGCGATCCATCACTTCGTGACTGCGTCGAAGGTCTTCAATTTCTTCAAATAGCGGCACAACTGAAATACGTGCGATGCTTTCCTCAGGCACCACAAGTCCGGCTTCTTTAGCGAGAACAAGCACTGCAAGCAGATCGTCGATATCACGAGTCATCGCAACGATCCAGCTTTCGATAACTGCTTGACCATACTCGTCCTGAGCCTGTCTAACCGTTTCGACCAAATCGAGAACCTCGGTCGTCTCTGCTGAGAACGTTATCGCTCTCGAACTCAGCACCCGTTTAGAGTTCAACTCTTCCACAAGTCGAGCCGACCGTTCATCCATAGAAAGACTTCCGAAGCCGCCTTCAATTGAATCAATCCTATCGATGAGTTCATTGACCGCTGCACCCGTAACATCAGCGTGCTGTCGAATGTCCATCGTAGCGAGCGTCATACCAAACGCAGAAATACGCTGCATTAATCGACGTACCTCACCGTTCGCTGAAGCACTGCTCTCATTTGCTTCCAGCGAATCTAGCATCAACTTAAGATCAGCCAACAATGGCTGAACGTCCGCATACCGAGGCTTGCCCTTAGCCGAACCCTCTACGGCTGCGATGCCGTTAAGCAGTCGCTCGTACATGAATGCGCACTTCAGTCGGTAAGGTTCATCCGCGTCGAGATTCCAGAATTCGTCCCACACCGATGGCAGCTCTGCACGATCCTTCTCTATCGAATCAGCCAGCTCTTTCGTTATTTCGACGATACGAGTCGACTGACTCAGTGTCTGAGCCAAACGAGCAACAGCCGGTGCGAACATCTTGAGCGCACGTTCGTGCTGTAAATCGAGAATTTTTCGAGTTAGATCGTGAGTTACGTTGGGATTTCCATCACGATCACCACCAACCCAGGTTCCAAACCGCATTGATCGAGTTGTAGGTTCTCGAGTTATTCCGAACGTTTCTAACTGATCGTCGAGAGCTTCCTCAACCTCAGCGATCGCAAACGTGAACATGTCTTCCATGTAGTACATGATGTTACGGGCTTCGTCCGTAGGTTCGGGTCGGGTGTGCCTAAGTTCGTCTGTCTGGAGAATTTCCTCCATGACCTCAGACAATCGTCGATCAATACGACGTGTCTCCGATTTCAGTAAACGTGGATTCGAACGCTCGTTCAATAGCTCGCCAACACGGCGAAGTTTGTTCAAAATCGAACGACGTGCAGCTTCTGTAGGATGAGCCGTGTAAACGGGTCGAACCTCAAGTCTGTTAACTACATCGCTAATCTCAGCGGTCGGAACATTCGCATCACGAATTCGATCAAATGCCTCTTCAAGCCACTCACGACGAGGCCCTGCAGCGCCTTTAAATTCGATTCGGTGGTGCTGTTCAGCGACGTTTGCCAAGTGGAAATAACTGGTGAAAGCCCGAACAGTTCTGATCACGTGCCAGAGTTCGGTTTTATCAAGCTTATTAATTAGCTCTTCACGAAGTTCAGGATTTGGAGAATCACGCAACGTACGAGTCGACGATCGAACATACTCAACTAGCTCGTAAAGATCGTCGCCCCACAAACTGCGTAACGTCTCCCCGAGCATATCGCCCATACGTCGAATATCAGCTCGAAGATCAGCGTCTTCGCTATCGAATTGAGTTATGTCTTGAGTGCTCATTGCTGCAACCTCACATCCGGTCAAATATTACGAATCAACGCCTAAAGCCAGGCTGAAGCCCAGCCGAGTGTCTGCTCAGTATTTCCACTTGGTCCGTACTCGCAACCAACCCAGCCGTCGTAACCAATTTCATCGAGATAAGGCAAGATGTGATTGTAGTTGATCTCACCGGTGCCAGGCTCATTACGACCCGGGTTATCCGCTATCTGAATATGCCTGATGGATGAAAGGTTTTCTTTCACCGTCAATGAAAGTTCGCCCTCCATTATTTGCATGTGATAGAAGTCATAAAGCACTGCCAAGTTCGGGTGGTTCGCTTCAGCAATCACATCCAAAGCCATCTGTGTGGTGTTCACAAAAAAGCCTGGCTGATCTCGTGTGTTGATCGCTTCAACCAGAGCAATCACACCCACTTTTTCAAGCTCTTCTGCTGCATGGCGAATGTTCGCAATAAACGTCTCATGCGCTTCATCAGGATCAATATCGTCGATCGGACCACAGCCGATGTTCACACCGATACATCCCAGTCCAGAGGCATATTCAGCGGCCTGAGCTGTCCGTTCCTTATATAGATCCATGTGACTGGCCCGAAGCGGAATATTATTTTTGCCTGTATCAGGATCGCTGGTGGGTGAATTGATAATCACGTGCTTGAGATCGTGCTTATTAAGTCGTTCAACGATCTGGTCGATCTCTAGTGAATAAGGAGCTTGAAGCTCAACACCTTTGAACCCTGCACGAGCAGCCGCTTCATACCTATCTATCAGATCGTATTCGTTGAACATCCACTGCAAATTAGCTTCAAGCTTCGGCATCTGTACCCCTCTCACTCACTCCCAAATACGGCCAGTGTGTATTTACGTTTATTGTATGTACAACATCACATCGTGCTTTGTGCGAATCGTCGGTGAATTTTGTACTCAAGTGAACTAGAGGTACTTCGCAGCCCAAAGCAGACCAGATACTGTATCGCCCGCAGGAGCGTACTCACATCCAATCCAGCCTTCATAGCCCAATGAGTCGATGTGCGGCAGCAAGAAGTCATAGTTGATTTCGCCGCTGCCAGGTTCATGTCGACCAGGGTTGTCAGCAAGCTGGAAATGGCCAATTACATCCATATTGTTATCGATAGTCCGAGTGACATCGCCTTCCATGATTTGCATGTGGTAGATGTCGTACTGAACTTTCACGTTGTCAGCACCGGTCGCCTCTACCACGGCTCGACTCTGGTTTGTGCGGAATACCGAGTACCCAGGAATATCGATAGTGTTGATAGCTTCCAGCAAAACGGTGATGTCAGATCCTGCGACTGCTTCAGAAGCAAATTTCATATTGTCGACCAGAGTGTTGTGCATCGTTATAGCGCTAACGTTTGATGTCGCTTTGCCCGCAAGAACCGTAAGTCGCCCGCACTCCAAAACCTTGGCGTATTCAATCGCTTTACCAACACCGTCCTGAAATTCACCAACACGGTCAGGGAATGAAGCACAACCACGGTCACCCGCATCCCAGTCACCAGCAGGGAAGTCGAAAAGCACCTGAGTCAGATTGTACTTATCGAGCTTATCTTTGATCTGTTCAGCCGAATAATCATAAGGAAATAAGTACTCGACACCTTTGAATCCAGCCTTGGCTGCTACTTCAAATCGGTCTAGGAAATCGACTTCGTTGAACATCATCGAAAGGTTTGCGGCAAGATTGGTCATAGGTCATGATTCTCCGGGAGTCTCTCTACTGAAACAGAGGGTTGGTCGTCTATTTCCAGCACTAAGATAAAGAAACCTCGTGCCGGAGTTACCCAATCATACTTGCAGATTGGTCAAGACAGACAAGTACAACCCGTTCTAGTAGTAGATCGCCGTGCCCACACCGCCACCAGCAGCGATGCCATCGCCATTAATTGCTATCGAAAGCGGTGAAGCGAGCATGGCTACAACGTATGCGATATCGGATGCATCAATGAGTGTTCGGGAAGAATTCCCTTGAGCCATCATCGCCTCAATTTCGCTCTCGCTTACGCCCTCTTCCAAAGCACGCTTGGCGATCACGCCTGCAGTGGCTTCAGTGCGAGTCATCCCGGGATGAATCACGGTTACGTTGATGCCATGTGGTCCCAATTCATCTGCAAGATTTTTCGTCATCGCGGTAACGGCTACGTTTCGCATCGAGCCGACAACAGTGCCGGTGCTGCGTGACGCTAATCCAGATATGTTGATAATTCGCCCCCAACCTTGCTTAGTCATGACGGGCGCGACTTCTCTTGCACAGCGCAAGTAGCCCATAACTTTCACGTTCATGTGATCGCTGAACTCTTCGGTCGTGACACCAGCAAGCGTTGGAACGGTGCTCTGGCCTCCGGGACGAGCTGCGCAGTTCACGAGAATATCTATGCCACCCATGATATTTTTTGCTTCAGTAATAAGTGCGTTAACGCTGTCGTCCGATCCGGTATCTGTAGAAACGCCGGTAACCGTAGAACCTGTTTCGTTGGTTAACTCTTCCGCAGTCGCATCGAGTGCGTTCTGTCCACGAGCAGATATAACGACTGACACGCCCTCTGCTGCCAACACACGAGCAATTGCCTTCCCGATACCTCGACTACCACCAGTAACTATTGCGCGCTTACCAAGAAGTTTGAGATCCATAACGCTGTTTCCTGAGTCCTTGCTCGTTATATACATTGCCCCTGCACACACAACCGGCTTCTCGATAGGAGTCCGGCGAAGCCGAGGGGTATGGTTTCTCATTCTCCCTGAGGAGAAGGACGGGATGAGGGAGAAATCGATTGCAGTTTACTCCTGAGATTCTACCCTCACCTAAATCCTTTCACCCGGGAGAGGACTTCTACTATCGAAAATTCTTGGCTATCCAACCACACTCGGTCGTTGCTTCCAAAAGTTCGTTTCGCCCTCGAATGCGCTCGCCAATTGAAGCAAGCCCATCTCATCGCGAGGTCGACTTACTAGTTGCAAACCAACAGGCAATTCGTCTTTGGTAAAACCTGCCGGAATCGACATAGCGGGGAGTCCAGTTACTGATATTGTGTAGCATGGCCACATCCAGTCGAGGTACGTTTCAGGTACTACACCGTTGATATCGGCAGGGTACTCAAGGTCGATAGAAAATGGTGGAACCGAAGTGACTGGGAGTGCGAGGAATTCGTACTTGTCAAAGAACTTCATCAACTGTTCCCACAAACGAGTACGAAGTCGTTCAGCATGAGCGACGTCGATTGCCAACATCTTCAGTCCTTGATCAGCGTTCCATACGACTGTTTCTTTCAACTTGCTGCGGTGATCTCGCATATGAGCTTCATGTTTTATTCCGAAGTTGTAAGCACGGAGCGCCTGAAATATTTGGTCGGTAGTCGAAAGATCAGGTTCATCATCTTCAACAATACAACCTAGGTCTTCGAAAACGTGCTTTTGAGCTTCAGTGACACGACTACTCTCAGCATCGATAGGTCGACCGCCAAGATCCTTACTCCAAGCGATTCGTACTCCCTTGAAATCACGTTCCAGCGAACCGGCGTAGCCAGCACCAGATTCTCTAAGTGATAGTGGCGACCTAACATCGTCTCCCGCCATGACGCTTAACTGGAGAGCCACATCGTCTACAGTTCGCCCCATTGGGCCGTCCGTAGAGAGTGTTGACCAACCTAAATCACCGCCAACAGCAGGAACCCTGCCCGGGCTAGGTCGGATACCAACCACGTTCGACCATGCAGCCGGGTTGCGTAGCGATCCACCTAAGTCAGATCCTGTGGCGATCGTCGTCATACCGGTCGCAAGCGCAACACCAGCACCACCCGAGCTACCACCGCACGTCTTGCTCACATCGTACGGATTTTTTGTTGAACCGAACACAGGATTGAACGTTTGAGAACCTGCTCCAAATTCCGGAGTATTCGATTTGCCGAGCACAATAGCACCGGCTTTTTTCACTCGTTCTACGATGAGCGCATCCGAAGTAGGAACGAAATCTTTGTAAATCAGCGAACCCTGAGTTGTGAGAATGCCTTTGGTGTTCTGCAAATCCTTGATGGCAATTGGAAGGCCGTAAAGAGGACCAATTTTTTCGCCAGCCATTCGGGCCATATCTGCCTCACACGCCTGCTTTAGCGCTGATTCTGCATCCAAAGTGACCATCGCATTTACGGCGGGGTTTACTCGTTCGATCTGCTCCAAATGAGCTTGAACCAGTTCCTCCGAAAGAACTTCGCCATCAGCAATCAACTTCGCCTGCTCACGAGCAGTTTTGAATATCAATTCCGAATTTGTTGAACTATCCGACAAATCTAAAACTCCTACAAATCACCGACATCAACAAGAAAACAAGCCAACGGCTCTAAACATGTCTTCAATGTCGGTGGCACATATAAAACGATCCCCATCCGAAAACGGTGGGGATCGTGATACTAACCTGAAATTAAGAGGTTACCACCAAGTCTTGCCTTCGATTTCCGACTGCTTGAACTTGAAGTCTTCACCGTAAATACCCGTAGACAAATACTTCCATCCACCATCAGCGAACATGCAAACGATCTTGCCTTCACGCCCTTCCTTAGACCACTTCTGCGCAATCTTGCGAGCAGTAGCGAACGTTGCTCCCGAGGAAACACCGACGAAGTAACCCGCATCAGTAAGCAATCGGCGTGTCCAGTAGAATGCTTCTTCACCGTCTACGAGAATTCGACTATCAAGCTTATCTAGATCGAGAATTGGGGGGATGAATCCATGTTCGATTGAACGCAATCCTTGCACTTTATCGTCGGGGTGCGGAGCGGTTGCGACGATCTCTACGTTTGGGTTGTGCTCTTTAAGAGCCTTACCAACACCCATCAACGTTCCGCCGGTACCTAGGCCAGCTACGAAAGCGTCGACATCTGGCATATCACGGGCAATCTCAGGCCCCGTCGTCGTGTAGTGGGCTTTCGGATTCGCAAGATTTCCGTACTGAAACGGCATGTAGTACGAAGGGTTTTCTTCTGCAAGTTGCTTTGCAACAATAATCGATTCATTCGTACCTTTGTCCTTGTGCGAAAGAATTACCTCAGCACCGAACGCCTGCAACAGTTGCACCCGTTCAGGCGGCACGCTCGCAGGCATAACAACTTTTACATCGTATCCATTGATTCGCCCGATCATCGCCAAACCCAACCCGGTATTACCCGAGGTAGCTTCGAGAATCGTGTCGCCCGGTTTGATAAGACCCTCACTCTCGGCCGTTTGAATCAGTGAACGCGCTGCGCGATCTTTTACAGAACCCGTTGGGTTCACTGACTCAAGCTTGCCGTAAATTTTGATCTTGGGATCAGGACTCAGGATCGACACATCAACCAACGGCGTATTGCCAATGGCTTGAAGTGCATCCGTTTTTACCGCCGTAAACGGCGCTACATAAGTTGAGGCCAAGAAAAAAATCTTTCGTAAATTACTTATATCTTTGGATTTAGACCAAATCAGATACTGATTGCTAGGCGAATCACCAGTCGAAGAGATGGTGTTGCCCGATTAATCTGCAGAAACCATCTCTTCGACTGGTGTTGGAGGCATAATGCCGCAGAAAATTTCGTAATCTATCAATTCTGTGACAGTCGGATTAGCTCCGCAAAGTTTGCAATCAGGATTCTGGCGAATTTTGATTTCTCTGAAGTCCATCGTCAGTGCATCAATCAAAAGCATTCGACTCGTGAGAGTCTCACCCACACCCATTACGAGCTTGATGACTTCCAGCGCCTGAATCGAACCAACCAGCCCAGGAAGTGCGCCAATTACGCCAGCTTCTGAACAGTTCGGAACTTCACCAGGAGGAGGGGGATCTGGGAACATGCAGCGATAGCAACCGCTACCTGGCTGATAAGTAGTCGCCTGGCCGTCGAACACCAAAATGGCGCCATCGACAAGCGGTTTACCAGAAAGGAATGCTGCGTCGTTTACAAGATATCGAGTTGCGAAGTTATCCGCCCCGTTCACGATGATGTCGTAATTGGGGATGATATCCATAGCATTGTCGGAAGTGATCGGCTCCTCGTGGAGGATTACGTTCGTTTCCGGGTTATGTGCATTAATAGTTTCTTTAGCCGAAACAACCTTTGGTCGCCCAACGTCTGCATCTGTGTGCAGAATCTGGCGCTGAAGGTTTGAAACATCAACGGTGTCGAAATCTACGATACCGAGCGTTCCGATTCCGGCAAGTGCTAGATATAAAGCTACCGGTGAACCAAGTCCACCAGCACCGACAATCAGCACCTTAGAATCGATTAATTTTCGCTGGCCTACACTGCCAACACCGTCCATTATAAGGTGACGACTATAGCGCTGTACCTGTCCTGGCGTAAGTGGCGTGAAGCCGTTGGTCTCTGCCATGTCCCTAAAATTTCCTCTTACTAATTCTTGTCCCGATACTTAGACCGATATAACGCTATTTCTATGCGTAAACCGAATTCAATCGGGACAATACCCTTAAATTCTACTCCGTCGATCGACGGATATCGCCATTTCGCCACAGATAAGACGATCTAAACCACGGATTCAAGCGACTAATTGTGCAATTAGATTCAGTTTATTCGAACTAGGTGCAACCTGATTCAGGTTGATTCCTTAGAAGTTCGGTTGAACCGGCGCTGCCTATGACATCGTCATCTGCTGATTATTCGACTCACTAACCCGTACTTTGCTCAAGTGCTCTAGCAGCAGCACCTCCAGATCACTCCAGAGATAACACTGCTAACAAGCCCCAGAGAGCCTACAGAATCGCCTATTCGATCAACCGTCGGATCGACGATACCTCACTCACGTATTGCAGTACGAAACGTCGAACCGGTGGTAGGGTTAGTGACTGTGCGCACGGGGTTCCGAACCTCTGAACACCTATTTATTGTTTAGTTTCACCTTCAGGTAAGACCGGTTTTCGGTCCCCAAACCAGAATATGGGAGATGATCGCAATGGCTGCGATAACACTCAAAGTAGATCTACGAACCGCCCTCGGTAAAAAGAACAGGGCACTCCGACGACAGGGAATCACTCCCATCCACATGTACGGTCTCAATGAAGACTCAGAATCGCTTCAGGCAGACGAAAAAGAACTTCGAACTGTTCTTCGTGCAGCAGGTCGAACAACTCCAGTTACATTGAAGGTTTCTGGCGGAAAAGACACTGTAACTATCATTCGTGAAATTGCTAAGCACGCCGTAAGTGGAGATGTTCAGCACGTCGACTTCCAACGAGTCGACGTACAGCAGGAAGTTGAAACTCCTGTACCAGTTTCACTAATTGGACAAGAAGAAGCTCCAGGTACCGCTGGTGGTGCCGGTGTTGTTACTCAGGGTGCATTTGAAATTCTCGTTCGGGCTAAGCCGTTCGATGTTCCAAACGAAATTATTGTGGACTGCTCAGGCCTCATGGAAGTCGACTCCGCAATTACATCTGGAGAAATCAAGCTTCCTTCAGGCGTAACGCTTGCGGGACCAGCAGACGATCGAATTGCTTGGATTCAGCCACCACGTGTATCAGCTGATGATGATG
>Ga0302118_10000514_pt1 | contig 18454 bp, 15 predicted proteins | sample AG5_331_MG_FD_203126 | JGI IMG/M metagenome (GOLD analysis project Ga0302118, IMG submission 203126) | Marine microbial communities from Western Arctic Ocean, Canada - AG5_33.1 | ecosystem: Environmental > Aquatic > Marine > Oceanic | place: Canada: Western Arctic Ocean | collected 2017-10-01 | reverse complement strand
GATGTCTGCTCTACTGCGGCATGAATGTGGGATGAGCCCCCTAAGGGGTATTGTGGGTCTGTAAAGCCTAGCTGAAAGTCGACGACGACAACGGCGGGTCTCTCGCCGAATCCGATACCGAGTTCGCCGTAGCTCGCGTTGGCGTATTTGCTATCTGTCATGCGGGGTCCTCCGGTATGTGCAGATTAACCATGCTGCGGGCCTCTGTTCAAGAACAACAGCCAAGGTTTATGCTAAGGGCGGCAAGAAGAGTATTCCAGGGGCGCTTTACCGCGGGTCTCTGAATTGAGTGCCGGTATTATGTCCCACGCGACTTCGAGTTTACGGTCCATGCCCTCGTTAGTTAGCCTTTATTTCGCGTGAACATTTTTCAGGCCTAGACTGTGGGCCGCACATTTGCATTCAGGCGGAAGAAGTTGGTTGGGTCGTATTTATTTTTGACGTCAACTAAGCGGGCGTGATTAGGCCCGTAGTTCGTATTCACTTGGTCCTGATTTTCGTCGATCAACTGATTGACATAAAACCCCCGTGTAAACGGTTCAATGTCTTTCCAATAGGCTCGATTCCAAGCGACGTTTTCTTCATCGACATCGGAGTTGTTAACAGCCCACTTGCTGCTTGAATCAATATTGTACGCCGCGTCGCGGTGAGCCCATACCGTATCTTTGGCACCTACTTTGCTGGGTGCCCCATCCATAGGCAAAAGGCCTACGCTGAACCGCCGACTAGCAAGCGGCTCAATGCGTTCAATAAGCGTGGTTATAAGGTCGTCATTGACCTCACGCAGGAATCCGCCTTTCGCGTAGTGGCGATTTCCAGGCGCGTTAAAGCCATCGTCAGCTACCTGTTGAATTTTTACGTATTCAATTGGAAAGACGCTGTCCCTTATTGCTTTGCCAAAATCTCGCAAAGGCTGAAGTGCGCGGTCCACGTTTCTTTGGGGCCCAAAATAGTTTCCGCCAATGCTGACGCCACCCGCGCCATCCTCTCGCATGGAGATGCCACCGAGCAAGAATAGATCCTTGTCCGCCCCTGTCGAGAAGTCGAAGTAGAGTTTTAATGCATCCTTCGCCACGTCCATGGGGAAGCTAAACCCAAAGTTGATCACCATGGGATCCATCGTGTGAAGTCGGAATAAGAACTTCGTGACGATGCCAAAGTTACCGCCACCGCCACGCACACCCCAATAGAGGTCAGGGTTTTCTTTTGCGTTGGCCGTCACAACCTTGCCTTCTGCGGTGACAAGCTCGACGCCAAGTACGTTATCGATCGCTAACCCAAACCGGCGCTGCAACCGGCCCATGCCACCACCAAGCGTTAGGCCGCCAACACCCGTGTGTGAAACTACGCCGGCTGTCGTGCCCAATCCAAACGGCAGAGCCTTGCGATCCAAATCCCCGAGCTGCGCGCCGCCTTGAACAGACGCCGTTTTGTTTTTCACATCTATCTGGACGTCATTCATATAGGAAAGATCAATGACCAGGCCGCCGTCACACATACCCTTACCAGACATGCTGTGTCCGCCACACCGCACCGCTGTTAGTAAGTTGTGGGCGCGGGCGAATTTGACTGCCGACACAACATCGGCGACGTTTGTGCATCTGGCGATTAGGGCGGGCTTCCGATCCCAATAGCGGTTCCAAATTTGCCGCGCTATATCGTAGCCAGCGCTGTCGGGTTTCAGAACAATGCCGTTCAGGCTGTTGGCAAAATCGTGAACGTCTTTCTTATCCAGAGAAATACTATCCCCGTCTAAATTGATAGTGGGCACGTCTTCTGCCCAAACCTGTCTCATTGGAATAACAGATACAGCAGCTGCCGCTGCAGCGGTTTTAAGAAGGTTTCTGCGATGCATGGTTGTTTCTCTACCCTGGAATTTTCTATTACTCTTAATATACCCAGGGGAGGAGCCCTGTGACTAGGGTAATGGTAATGGCCAGCCCCTCGATATCCGCACCTACTCTCTCCGCGATAGGCGAGCTTTAATCGGAACAGCCTGGGCAAGCTTAGCCTCTCCTCCATAGCATCCCGCTTTGCCTTTGACGTTTGAGTGACCGAAATACCAGCTCGGGCCAGTCCGTGCTTAGCCACCGTCGCGGCTAGAGCGACCGGTCATGCCCGAACGGTTGCGTTAGGCCGCCCTTGTTTGACGAGCCGGTCGTGTAGTGGAACACTTAGTCCCATGAAAAAAGCATTTTTTCTCATCATTTTAGGCGCGTTGCTGACTAAGCCTGCCGCTGCAGATGAAATTGAACTCACGTTCATGACAGCATGGAATCGATCCATCCAGTTTGCTCAAGACGTCAATATGCATTTTGTTGAGCCCTTCAATAAGCGCGCAAAGGGTGTGGCGCGCATTCGGTATTTGGGTGGCCCAGAGGTCATTCCACAGCGCCAGATGGTCTACGCGCTGCGGCGTGGTATCGTGGACATGTATTTTGGAGCCGCGACCTACATGCTGGGATTGGCTCCAGAAGCTGATGCTTTCCTTGCAGCGTCGGTAACGCCAAGCGAAGCGCGCGCGAACGGTGGTTATGATGCTATCCAGGACATCTGGGCTGAGAAGCTGAACGCTTACTTTTTGGGATGGCATCAAACCGGACCCAAGCTCCATATCTTCACAAAGACAGAGCCACCCCTCAATGCGTTCGGGCTTCCAGATCTTCTGAACCAGCGCATTCGGACCACCCCAACCTATCGCGCATTCTTAGACTCTGTTGGTACGATCCCGATCGATATTCCATCCAGTGAAGTCTACACAGCGCTGGAGCGCGGTACTGTTGATGCCATTGCCTGGACGTCGACGTCCATGTCTGACCAAGGGTTCCAGAAATTCGTGAAATATCGCATCGATCCAGGTGTCTTAGGGTTGGTGATGACACTGCAAATGAACCTTGATCGTTGGACGTCTCTCTCTGCTGAGGTTCAGTTACTTATTCTTGAAGAGGCGTTGCGATACGAAGAAGAAAGTCGAACCCGATTCCTTAAAATTCAAGAGGATGAAAGAATTCGATTAGGGTCTGAGGGCATGACTTTCTTCCAATTGCCACCAAATGCTGCGCCGATTTATAAGCAACGGGCCTCCGATGCAGTTTGGGCGCGCATGGCTCGGCAAGTGCCCGCGGCACCTGGTATTCTGAAGCCACTCTTTGATCCACGATCGATGACGGACCCGGCTCATGAACCCGGGAGTTAGCGCATGACCGGCCTAATCGAATGAAAACACTCGTGAAATTCTATAATTTCTGCGTTCAAGCGCTCGCGGCCTTTTCAGGTGCCACAATTGCGGCGCTCGCGCTTCTCATCGTGATCGACGTCTCGCTTCGGTTCTTTGGATTTGAGCCACCCGCCGCGACTGTGGCGCTAACTGAATACGCATTGTTGTATTTTACGATGGCCGCGGCGCCCTGGCTGGTTCGTCAGCGTGGTCATGTGGCAGTGCGCATTGTGTTTGACCGTCTGCCGCCAACGTCTCAAAAGCGATGGGAATACGGCATCTATTTCCTCTGTGCTTTGGTCGCCTTTTCAATAGCGATAATCGCGGGTGTTCTTTTGGTTGATAGCGTGACCCTTGGTGATGTTGAGCAGCGGTCAATTGATGTGCCGAGATGGCTTTTGTTCCTTCCATTACTCGTTGGTTTTTTCGGTGTCGGAACCGAGATGCTTCGCTTCCCTCTCACCGGCTTCTCTTTCTACGAGAGTGATGAGCTGGCCGGCCCAGAGAAAGTGTAGAGGGCCAGTTATGGATCCAGTATTCGTTGGTCTAGTGATCTTCCTCGTCGTGTTGACGATGATGCTGAGCGGCGTACCTGTCGCTCTTGCATTTTTAACCGCGAACATGATTGGGGCGTGGTTTTTGATGGGGGGGCTGGGTGGCGTCATCCAACTGATCGACAATTCAACGAATCTCATCACGACATTCACCCTTGTTGCGATCCCCATGTTCGTTTGGATGGGGGCTCTGCTCTTCCATGCAGGCTTGGCTGGCCGCGTTTTTGATGCTCTCGACCTTTTGTTTGGCCGCATTCCTGGACGTTTGTCCTACGTCACTGTCGTCGGTGGCACTGCGTTCTCCGCGCTGACCGGCTCGACTATGGCGAACACGGCAATGCTAGGCGGGCTCATGGTGCCTGAGATGCAAAAGCGAGGTTACAAAACGGCTTTGGCGATTGGCCCAATCATCGGCACGGGCGGTCTTGCCATGATTATTCCGCCGTCCAACCTTGCTGTTCTAACCGGCTCTCTGGCACGCGTCGATATTGGTGCGCTGCTTCTTGCTGGCCTTATTCCAGGCCTTTTTTTAGCTGTGTTGTATTGCGCGACGATCGCTATTCAAGTGGCGCGCGACCCTTCTGCAGCTCCAGCCTATGACGTAGTTCTCCCGCCGTTCCTGGAGCGGCTGAAAGTTTTTGCGGTCAACGTCTTGCCCCTTGGGCTGGTCGTCTTTTGTGTTGTGGGCTTTATCGTTTTGGGCATCGCGACCCCGTCGGAAGCAGCAGCATTTGGTGTGCTTGCGAGCCTGATTCTCGCGTGGATTTTCGGGGGCCTTAACAAGGATTCTCTGACCAAAAGCTTAGAAACGGCCGTCTCGGTAACGGGTATGGTCTTTCTGCTCATCTTTGGATCGGCAGCCTTTAGCCAACTCCTTGCTTTTTCTGGAGCCAGCCAAGATGTCGTTGCGGCGGCAACCGCTTGGGAAGCGCCAGCCTACGCAAAACTGATGCTCATGTTTTTGGTGCTGGTGGTGCTCGGCATGTTTATGGATCAGATTTCTATCCTCCTGCTCACAATACCGTTCTTCTTTCCGCTGGCTCGCGCTCTTGGACTTGACCCCATTTGGTTTGGGATTGTTGTTTTGCTGGCCATGGAAATGAGTTTAACGACGCCGCCGTTTGGCTTGCTTCTATTTTTGATGACCGGTGCAACGCCACCGAACCCTGACGGGACGCGTGTCACGTTCCAACAGGTTGTATCGGCGGCCCTGCCATTTTTGGCCTGCGACCTAATTCTTCTGGTTGGATTGATAGTGTTTCCTGGTCTCGCTCTATGGCTGCCACGTGCCATCGGGTGAGGCTGCTAGTAGATGGGCGCTAGAGACGTTGTGCTTCTTTGAATCCGGTGCGTAACGAGTGCGCAACCTGCTCAAGGTATGAACAATCTTCCGCTAAACGCCTAAATGAATATGTCTGTCGCGTATGCGACCAACCCACCTAATTGAGGGTGCTATGAGCTATGTAGATGAAGTAAATCGTATTAGATCGGTAATTACCCTTTATGGCTCTTGGACGGGTTGCCCATGCGGGGTGGCGAGATAGCTCTCAGTCCAGGCTTGCTTTAGTCCCGAAAGCTCTTCTGCTGTCGCAGCGCCTTTCACGGTAATGAGGCGTTCTAATGCCGATAGCCACAGGGCGTAATAGTTTGACCCGTCCTCAGGGCCGCCCGCTGCTTTATCTGCGGTTATTTCTTCGCTAAGACACGTCGCCCATTCGTCCCACGTAAACAGATCCTGTTTATGGGCCGTTACGGTCAAGGCAAACGCTTGTGCCTGCCAAGGTTCGTTAAACGTCGGTTCGCCAACAGTGTTGGGGAGAAGTTCCGAAAAAGATTGTGGTTCGGTCATGGTGTCCTTGCTGCCTCAAGGTATGGTTCCCAAAGGTCTACGCATACTGTGTCCTTTGGATTGGCTTCGTTCCCCCACAATTCTGTAGCTTGGAACTGAACTGTATAAAGCCGCTCCGGTCCTTCTCCAGAGAAGGTTGCGTTGGTGTCCGGATAGATCTGCCCGCCTGCATCTGCGATCACGATGCCCAGGTGTCCACGTACATACCGAGGCAGTCGCGTGTGGCTCCCTGGGTTTAGGTTTCTGGCTCGGACCTGATCGCCAACCTTAAAAACGGCTGCCGTTTCGATTTGACGAGCGGCTGTTGCGCCGGTCGCCAGAAAAGCTAGCATCCCATCCGCTGGAAACGGGTCAACGTCACGGGTCAACTGAACATCTTGGCCTGCCATGAGCGCCGCCAAGGCATCGCGCGAGACGACGTCTTTTTCAATCGCCAACTCTTCCAACGTGATTAGCCACTTGTCGTAATACCCGAGCTTTAAGTATGTGGTTGGTGGCACGCTTTCCATGCGGGACCGCACGTTGTCTAGGTTGACCTGGAATGGCCCGAGGCTGGTCATCATCATGCCAAATATTTTTCGCTCCCACTCAGCATGAAAGACGGGCTCGTTTTCCTCACGGCTAATCTCTCCGAAGCCGTGCATGCCGCCCATGTCATGAACTGAGTTGGTCATGCTTGTGCCACACCCGTGCCAATCATGGAGTCCCGCGACACGAGTTCTGCAAGCGCATCTTCGGTTAAGCCGTCGGTTCCGGCGGGGAGCTCTGGAAGAACCAAGTAACGCAGTTCGGCTGTCGAATCCCAGACACGGACTTCTTTATTGTTTGGAATGTCGACCCCGAATTCCTGAAGGACCGCCCGCGGCTCAATCACGGCGCGTGAGCGATAGGCGTGGCTCTTGTACCAGCTGGGTGGTAATCCCAAGACAGGCCACGGGTAGCAAGAGCACAAGGTGCAAACGACCATGTTATGCACGGCGTCTGTATTCTCGACTACTTTAAGCTGTTCGCCCTGTTGGCCGCTAAAGCCCAGTTCTGCGCAAGCTGCAGAGGCATCATCGAGTAGCCGTTGTTTAAATGCTGGGTCTGTCCAGGCCTTCGCAATAACCGCTGCGCCATTGCGCGGCCCTACCTTAGTCTCGAATGTATCCACCACGGCATCGATTGCGTCTGGGTCCACGTAACCTTTCCTGGTTAGCGCAGTCTCCAAGGCTTTGACGCGAAGGGCGAGGTCTGAAGGCGGGTCCGTATGGTCGTGGGAATCATGAGGCACTGTCTTACTCCATTATATCTGTGCCAGGAGTGTAGCCCAGTTTTCTGTGGCTTAGCTACTGGCGGCAGCGTCTATTGACTATCGCGTTGACTCCGTTGCGACATATCCAAAATCGATATGGCTCGATATCGGCGTGGGCGTACCTGTCTAGATTAAGCGGACTAGCCTAAACCGGTTCTCGCAGAGACAGGCTGTGAACAGCCGTCAGTCGACTAACCAGTGCGTGACCCTCAAACGCTTTGAGTCCCCTTACTGCCGCGTAGGTTATGATTGGCTCGCAGAGCACGACGACCAAGTAGGATAATGCAAAGGTCGCCCATGCGCTGACTGGTGTCGCTACGTCGCTAATCATCAACCAAAAGCCAACCATGCTAGTCACGCCAGCATAGTACATGGCATCTAGCTTGACGATCTGTGCCCATGATATTTTTTCGCCGCTATCGCGATTGAAAACGCGGCGCCCAGAAATGGCGTGCACGCTGATCAGCGGCAGCATCAACGACAAACTATTGACGCCAAGGTGGAGTAAATCAGCGGGCTCAAATACAGCGCCCTGCAGGGCTAAGCCAATGCCAAACCCCAGCAACGTCGGTGTAAAACCGAGGGTTAAGTATATCGCCATTGCGCCGACAAAGTGCAATTCCGACGGGCCAACAGGCACATGAAAACTTTGCATGAAAAGTGAGAAGACGGATGCAGCCATTAGGCTCTTCACGATAAGAAACGGGTCAACAGCGAAGTTTTTTATATGTTTCGCGCAGGTCCACATGACAACGCCTAGGGCGCCTACGTTGGCTAAGGCAACTTTCGCCGGCGCAACATATCCTGGTTCTACATGCATGATGGTTCCTCTTTGGTGCGGGGTGCGATGATGAGGATGAAAGCTTAAGGCTGCGATCGTCGACTGCAAAGGGTTAGTTGTGGAACAGTGACGCTAGTACGATGAACCACACACAGAATGGACATTCCCTGTTCCTGACTCTGTGAGTGAAACTGTCCTAAATGCAGTCTGTAACCATACAAAAAAGAAGTGGTGGCAGTTCTGACAATACTGTGAAAGATACTAAGTACCTGTCATAGTGACGAGAAAAATTTTAAGAATTAATCTGTTCTTACTTGGCCACTAAGTCCTAAATCGTATTGTCCAAAATTTTATGCTCCTTCAGCGTGCTTGCGCGAAACATTTCGTCGTCGGGCCATTTAATTGCTCAACAAGGCGAAAGCTAGTCCACTGACGAAGGGGATGGCGAGTGACCGATTAGGTTCGGTGCTACTCTAACGCTTCGTCATCGTGTGCGGTTGCTGTTAACCGTTGCCGACTTCTTTGCTACCCAAGATTGTAGAGCTAGAATCTTTACCCTCTTTGTCACCCTCAATCCCTTTTAGGATTTTGGTCACCAGGGCATAGTCCTTGGGGTTGTCTACATCGATCGGTCCCTCCGCCCAGGGCATTAGAACGGCATCGGTCTTTGCTTTGATCGCATTGGAGATGCGGTTGGTCACACCCTCTAGCGTCAGCCATCGTAGCTTGTAGAGAATAAGAGAGAGTAAACCGAAGCCTTTGGCGATGCGCATGGGCTTCTTGCCAAACTGTCCGCCGGTCGCAAACGGCTTGGCGCCGTTCACGCCTTTTTCGTTGTTGACGGCGTAGAGGTTGCAGCTTGAGTACGCATCGTCTTTCAGGCGGTGGAACGCCCGTGCGCCTTCGGGATACTTATCCAGGATCAATTGTGCCCGAGCCATAGCGATGAAGGCATCTGCGTCGCTCTTGCTAACTTCGGTACAGAAGTGGCTGAGCATCTCCGGTGTGTGCAGAGCGTTGTCGCCTGCTGTGATTATTAAGGGGTAGGGATCTGAAATGTCCTGTACAGCAGAGAACAGGCTCTCGGCCAGGTTGCCCTTACTGGTGATGGGCACGATCATGCCTGAATCTATCCAAGCCGCGGCCTTCGGCACCTCGCGCAGCACGGTGGCATTTTCTACCGAAACAAAGATGCGGGTCACGGCGGGGGTGTCGACCACGGTCTGCAGCACCCGCTCAATCATCGGGGTGCCGTTGAGGCTGACTAGGCATTTGTGGCTCTTACCCTGGATTTGAGCGACGGCATCGTCTGGGCCTTTGCGGCTGGCAGCCAGGACGAGAGCGGTGAAACCGGAGGTTTTTGAAGCGCCGGGCTCGGGCGTAGATTTTGTGTGTTTAGTCATAGAGAAGTTATATCACGAATAGCTTAGGGTTGCGGAAAGTGCAGTCTTACGCGATTAAGGCTCTGCATTCAAAAGGGGAAACAATAATTCGTGATGAGCGGAGACACATAATATGAAGGCTGGTTGGTTTTCAGACCTCATTTTCCGCCGCGTATTTAAGAACGCCGGGTTCCTGCTCAGTGGTAAAGTCGCCACCGGGGTGTTCGGTCTTGCTTATCTCAGCCTGGCGGCGAGGGGTCTGGGGATCGAACAATTCGGCCTCCTCGTTCTGGTGCAAACCTACGTTCAGGTCATCACGGGATTGACCACCTTTCATTCATGGCAGGCGGTTATTCGCTATGGCGCGATAAGTGTCGAGAACGATGACACACCTGGCTTTCAGAAGTTGATCTCCTTCACCACGGCGCTTGATATCGGCGGGGTCATCCTCGGTGCAATCGTCGCCTGGTTTGCTGCGCCTCTGGTCGGGCCGGTGCTGGGGTGGAGCGACGAGGTCATCGCCTACGCGCAGCCCTATAGCTTGCTCATTCTGTTTACTGTTATCGCCACGCCGACCGGTTTGCTGCGCCTTTATGACCGCTTCGATATTCTGGCTTGGCAAGTCGTCATCACCCCTGCGACACGGTTGATCGGCGTGACGGCGGCGGTGCTTCTGGATGCGCCCTTGTGGGGATATCTGCTCGCTTGGTTCGTTGCCGGTGTTGTCGGTGGCCTGACACTCGTCGCCCTTGGCTGGCGCGAGGGCGTCAAGCAAGGGCGTCTCAACGGCATGCGCTGGAGCCTCACCGGGGTGACCACAACCCACACTAAAATCTGGAGCTTTTGCCTCGCCTCCAACTTTCATTCATCGTTGCAGATGGTCACTGGTCATATGAGCACCTTGCTTGTTGGGGCTGTTGCGACGCCTGCCGCTGCTGGCTTGTTTAAGGTCGCTCGGGAAGTCGCTACGGCGCTGACCAAGCCTGCTGAGCTTCTGACCCAGTCGATCTACCCTGAATTTGCCCGTCTCGGCTCAACCGGCGTGTGGTCGGCCTTCGGTGGCCTGATCCGCCGTGCCGCGACGCTAGCAGGCAGCGCGGGTCTGACCGTGCTGATCATCATGATTCTCCTGGGTAAGCCATTCCTCGCACTGGTGTTCGGGCCAGACTTCTCTGCCGCCTACGGTGCGTTAGTGCTGCTGGTCGCGGCGGCTGTTATTACGATTTCAGGGTTTAGTTTTGATCCTGCACTGTATGCCATGGGGCGCCCCAGTGTGCCGCTTAAGGTCAATGTGATTGTCGTGCTGTGCGTCTATGTGCCCCTGCTGGTGCTACTCACCGAGGGAATGGGCCCATTGGGTGCGGGTGTGGCAATGCTCGTGTCCGCTAGCCTGATTGTCGGCACCATGGGCCTGTGGACGCGCAAGGAACTGCGTAAGCGGTTTTAGGATTTACGCAAGTTCATGGTGTTGATTGGGCTGCACGCAGAAACTTCATTGGTGTCCGGAGATGCTTCCTGGATGTTGCGGAAGGCATTGCCCATAGCTATAGGTCTGCAAAAGTTCAGGTGTGTGTATCGGCATAGTCGTGCGCGATTATGTGGGCGTTGGTATTAAGAAAACCCTATAAATATTATATAATTTAATGGCTTTGGCCCGGCTTCACCCTATCTAAAGTTAGCCGGGTATTCGGCTGCTGCGAACGCTCGTTTGCCCTCAAGTATAATATCGTAAATGCGCTCAGCCTCTCCGCCTATGCTTTCAATCAGTTTGCGGTGTACAGGCGTTGCTACATCGGTCCAGGCGCGTCGTTCTTCGGGCGTGAGTTCGTGCATGGTTACCCCCGCAGCGCGTAGAGAGGCAATGGAGTCTTCTGCTTCGGCCCGCACCAGTTGGCGGTTGTCCGCCATCGTACCTTGCGCAGCGCTTACGGCCGCGAGCATATCTGGCGGCACGCCGTCGGCCCAGGCTTTGTTCGCCAGCAACGCGCCAGGCGCGAAGGCATGGCGGGAGAGTGTGAAGTGCGGTGCTTCTTCGTAGAGGCCGGCAACGCGATACATCACCGACGTTGTCACGCCGCCATCCACCAAGCCCGTATCCAGTGCTGCGACGATGTCCCCAAAGTCGAGTACAATTACATCTGCTCCGGCATCTGCAAGGAAGAGCCGCGTTGCTTCCGTAGCAGACGAACGCAGTCGATAGTTGGTCAAATCCGTTGGAAGGCGGAGTGGTTTACGCCCGTACATTTGATGCCAGCCCCCGTCCTCCCATTTCATCAGGGTTATGCCCCGTGTGGCGAGTAGTTTGGCGTAGGGCTTAAAGAGATAACGGTCCATGACGAAGTCGGCTTCCCTCTCTGACTCAAACAGAAACGGTGCTATCAGAAGTGACAGTTCTGGCACCAGAGCGGCGAGCGCGCCAATGGAAAGAATACCCATCTGAGCGCGGCCTCGCCGGATGCTCGACAGCATATTATCTTCGGTGCCGACTTGGCCGCCGGTCAGCATGTTTAACGCTACCTGGTCGCCGAGGGTGCTCTCTACCTTTTCCTTGAACCGAACCCAGCGTCGCCCATGGGCGGAGTCCGGTGCTGAGAACGAGACAACCGTCAACGGTATGGGTTCGTCTGCGCTTGCGGTTGAGAGGCTAAGCGAGCCGATAACAAGGAGAGTGAGGAAACGCATGCGTGGCCCTAGGAAAGTGGCATGTAATGGACTTCGAATAGCTCTAAGGCAATGCCGTTGGGGTTATAGAGCAATATCTGTGTTGCCATGGTGAGCTTCTTCTTCGGATGAGATCGATAGTTTACCCTATATAAGCGCGGAGTCTTTAAGTAACGAAGGTCAGTTTAAATAAAAAAGCGCTAAAATCGCGGGGTGAGTTCTCCGCAGGGAGTGCTAGTGATCTCGGGGTGGGGATGGACTAGAGAGAGCCTCGGCAACGTCTTGAGACTCTACTGATTTCCGGGATTGATTAATGAAACCTGAATCGTTTTAGTTTTGTTTAGAATGTTTATGGAGCCCCTTAAAAAGAGAAAAATATGGGCCCTGAGTATTCAGGTGGGTCTCGCGGTTCACTCTCAGACTTAATTTCCAAGGCGTCCTGAGCCCTACATTTCTGACAGTTTTTTGAATATTTGACGGCGCTTACGGTGGTTCTCATACTGACCCCTATGGTCAATTCTCAAACGATTAAACATACAGCCCCATTCCTGGACGAGTTGCTTGTCCGGGCCCGTGACTTAGTGCCTATCTTCAAGGGCCGGGCGGTCGAAACCGAAAATTTAAGACGTATTCCTGATGCCAATATGGCTGATCTGCGGGATGCGGGTTTCTGTCGCCTCTACACTCCTAAGACGTTCGGTGGGTTTGAATTGGATTGGGGAGCTCATTGCAAAATTGCTGAAGAGGTGGCCCGCGGTTGCGGGTCATCGGCGTGGTTCGTTGCTGTCGTCCTGTCGCATTCGTGGATGGTCGCGCGGTTTTGTGAAGCAGCTCAACGTACCGTCCTTAAGGCTGACCCTGATGCTGTAATTGCTTCAGCGTTTACCGGTAAAAGCGAAATGAAACGAGTCGACGGCGGATATCAGTTGACCGGCACCTGGGCGTTTGCCAGCGGCATTCATCACGCGTCGTGGACTGTCGTCGGTGCTCCGGTCGTCGGTGGTGAAGCGCTTCCTCCGGGCTTAAGGCCTCCCTATCGCATGGCGCTCTTAAAAGCAGGCCAGTACGATATTATCGATGATTGGCATGCTGCCGGTCTCAAGGGGACAGGCAGCAACAGCCTTAAGGTTGACAACCAATTCGTACCTGATGACCTAACGGTCCTGAGCGATGAGATGACTGGCGCCGCTCCTGCAGGCGCCGCGCTCCATGACTCCTACATCTACGGTGTTGAGTTCGTGCCCTATCTTGAATCCAGTTTTGTTGGGCCGCTGATCGGTGCTGCCAAGGGCGCTGTCGACGATTACCTGTCGACCACCAAAGCGCGAGTTGGCAGAGAGTTCGGCGAAAAGGTTGTTGAGCAAGAGGGCGTCCAGGTTCGGGTTGCCGAATCTGTCATGGATGTAAAAGTTGCTGACCGTCTAATCAAGCATGTACTTCAGGGGCTGCACGAAGATGGTTTGGTCGGTCGCCCAATCACTGGAGAGCGGTGGGCTATGCAACGCATGACGCTGACCTATGCGACACGCCTGTGTGTCAATGCCGTGGACAGACTCGTTTCGATGATGGGAGCTACCGGACAAACTGGACATAATCCGGTGCAACGGCATTATCGGGATATTAAGGCAATTGCCGCGCATACGTCATTAATCTGGGATCGTGCCGCCATACCGGCAGGCAAATGGATTTTGGGTCTCCGGACTGGCGATCCTGCGATTGATGGGTCCGACGACGTCTTTAAGATTTAGCTGTCTGAGTCAGACACTAGCTTCATAAGCTTGCGATCTCGCCATTGCCCCCGCTCGGCCAACTTATCTAGCGGCACATCGGCGCGAAGAAACTGATCAACTTGGTTGATCGCGTCCATCGACCATTCTTTCGCGACACCCAACTCTTTGCCCATATTTCGGTAGGAGTGTCCGAACTTGGTCGCATATTCTTTGAACCCTGTGGGAGCGGCAAGATCCATTGTTTGAAACGGCCCCATAAATGACCACCGCAAACCAAGCCCGTTTTTTAATGTCTTTTCAACATCTTCTGGTGATGCGACACCCTCTCCGACCAGATGCATGGCTTCGTTGACTAAGGCGACTTGAAGCCGGTTGAGCACGAATCCGTACATTTCTTTTTGAAGTAAAATAGGAACCAGCTTCACCTCAGTCATGAGGTCCATGCAGTACTGTATTGTTGACCCAGCCGTCCACGGCGCCGGCACAATTTCAACTAAGGGCACCAAATAGGGCGGGTTGCATGGGTGCACGATGATGCAGCGTTCTCTACCCTCTAGGTCTTGTGTGAATTCTGAAGCCGGAATCGTCGATGCAGAACTTCCAAGAATGACGTTGCCGCGGACTTTGCTGTCTAGTTCTTGAAAAACCGCTAGTTTTTCTTCCGGTGTTTCCAGAACATTTTCTTGGACGAATGTTGCGCCGTCTATGGCTGTGTCTAAAGAGTCGACGGGAATGAGGTGTTTGGCACAGTCCTTGGCGGACTCCAGAAAACCGCAAGCCTCCAAGTTGGCGAGGGAGGCCTTCGTATCTTCCGCCGCTTGTTCTGCACGACCTGGCTTGATGTCATGAAATGCGACATCCCAACCCGCTCGCGAAAAAACGACAGCCCAGCCGCACCCAATGAGGCCCGATCCGATAAGCGCGATTCGTTTGGTCATCATTTATTCCCTTAATAGTCTTGGCCGGTGAGTATAGGTCACGGGACAAGTGTGTGTGCTCAGTCGGCGAACGTGGTCAAGAATCGCCATTTTCCCTAGTGGATGTATTTTGATCTCATTATTTTTAGCTTTGACCAAACAGGGGAATGCACTGTGCCAACGTTAAATATTTGTCCTGTACATGCCCGTTCAGTGGCACCTAAAGTGCGCGATGCTTGGGTCAAAGCGAAAACAAAACCCAATGCTGCACGCCAACTGTGTCAGTAAAGCCTGCAGCGTTCGAGGAGGTAGCTGAATAACAGTTTACGCTAGAGAAAAAAGTCGCGGGCCACCAAGATTGAGAAGTGCGTCGGGCGGTTGATTTCGTATACGGATCAGTAGTGTGGCAAAGTGCGTATGCTTGGCACGAGCAATATGCAATTGCGTTGCGAGGAGGCTTCTTGGGCAACGCCGGTCGTCTCGGGTGCTGCTGAACTTAAACACTAAAATTTTGGCAAAAGAAAACCCGGCGCGAGGCCGGGCTTTCACTGAACTGCGCAGCAGGGCCGTTAAGCGGCCTTTTTAATGCTGAGGGGGAGGTGCATTTGCGCGTTCAATTCTTTCGTCCAAATACGCTGTAAAAGGCGCGTTCGAAGAGTCATGAGTTCTTCGGCTTCCTGGGACAGGTCGTGAGCGATTCTCGGCGCCGCCATAACCCCCCTGATCGTGAGGTCTTGAGCGGCTTCACCCAAAAACCGGATCAAATCGTTTACGTCGCTATCAGCCATCGTCTCGCTCCTTATCTAAAGTCGACAAGGACATGATGCGGCAGCGAACACATAGGCACCACCATAAATTGTGCATTGCAGCAATGCGTGGCGTGCATAGATGTGAAATGTAGTGAGATTGCCGATTCAATTAACGATTCTTGTTTCGATGCGTCGGCCTGGGCTCCTCTCGATCAAGACAGGGGGTTGTTTTCATGTGCGCCCTTATGTTTGGCCGCGGGAGGGGAATTCCGAAGATGCCTGGGTTTCTGCGGTCCTTGAGTCTTCGTCCAATGTGTCAAGGGCTTTGCACACCATATCTTGTGTTAAATTTGTGCCGAACAGTCAAAATGTAGTTGACGAAAACCCGCTGCTTGAGCACCATATATCGTGGCGCTTGTGTCCTAGGTAACTAGATCATGGGCATAAGGGGGCTGAGGGGGCTGTTTTAGGGACTGGTTTGTAGGTTCAAACAGCCAAACCATTGACTTGTAACGATCGTTGCCTGAGCGGCGCTTCTAATTCCTTGTTTTTCAAGGATTGTCTGGTGGCGAATAGGGTTCGAGTCTCTGGAATTCCTCAATCAGCGCTGGGTTGAAATGTACGCGACCGACACATGTCTGGGCGCTTGAACACCGAGGGAAATATATGGCCTACGCGCTGGAAGCTGATAAGAAAACTGTCACCCACTCACCCCAACCAGCTGAGCAACAACGTTCTGAAGACAAAGTATTTGAGGTTGTGCCGTCGATCACGGTTGACCGGTCTCGTGACGCGCTTTTGACCGATTTCGGCAGGGCGACTTTGGAAGATAGATATTTGCTGCCTGGTGAATCTTATCAGGACATGTTTGCGCGTGTTTCGTTAGCTTATTCAGACGACCTCGATCATGCCCAGCGCATTTATGATTATATGTCCAGGCTCTGGTTCATGCCTGCGACACCAATATTGTCGAATGGTGGCTCAGATCGTGGCCTTCCCATTTCTTGCTTCTTGAATTCAGTTAACGATGACCTGGATGGCATTGTTGACACCTGGATGGAAAATGTTTGGCTCGCCTCCAATGGCGGCGGCATCGGCACTTATTGGGGCAAGGTTCGATCCATCGGAGAGAAAGTTAAAAACTGTGGGCATACATCGGGTATTATTCCGTTTGTGCGCGTTATGGACTCTCTTACTCTCGCGATATCGCAGGGGTCTTTGCGCCGTGGCTCGGCAGCGGTCTATCTAGATATTCATCACCCAGAAATTGAAGAGTTTTTGGAAATTCGAAAACCTTCCGGTGACTTCAACAGGAAGAGCTTGAACCTCCATCACGGACTTAATATCACGGACGCTTTTATGGAAGCCGTTCGCGATGACGCATCATTCGACCTTTTGAGCCCGAAAGACGATTCTGTTCGCAAAACAGTTAATGCCCGCGAGCTGTGGCAGAAGGTTTTGGAGCTACGCCTTCAAACGGGTGAGCCGTATCTCATTTTCTCCGATACCGTGAATCGCCACATGCCGAAGCATCAGCGTGACCTGGGGCTTAAAGTTACAACGTCTAACCTGTGTAGTGAGATTATGCTGCACACGGGCCCCGACCATCTCGATGAGGATCGTACGGCGGTATGCTGCTTGTCGTCTGTGAACGCAGAGAAGTGGAATGAGTGGTCGAAAGAAGAAGGCTTTATCGAAGATGTGATGCGCTTCCTCGACAATGTTTTGCAGGACTTTATTGATCGTGCGCCTGATAGCATGAAGCAGGCGAAGTACTCTGCAATGAGAGAGCGTTCCGTTGGCCTAGGCCTTATGGGTTTTCATTCCTTCTTGCAACAACGCGGTGTTCCATTTGAAGGCGCGATGGCTAAGTCTTGGAATACCCGCATGTTTAAACATATTCGCAAGGGTGCGGATGCTGCGTCTGTTGCGTTAGCAGAAGAGCGCGGCCCGTGCCCTGATGCAGCTGAGACTGGCCTCATGGCGCGCTTTAGCCATAAAATGGCGGTTGCACCAACCGCGTCGATTAGCATTATCTGTGGCGGTGTGAGTCCCTGCATCGAGCCGATTCCGGCCAATATCTACACTCACAAAACGCTGTCTGGTTCCTTCACGGTCAAGAATAAGCACCTGACCGAATTGCTGGAGAGCAAGGGCCTAAACACAACGGGAACTTGGCATTCGATTCTCGAAAATGAAGGATCTATTCAGCATCTGAATAGCCTAACAGAGGACGAAAAAGCAGTGTACCGCACGGCTTTTGAAATCGACCAGCGCTGGGTTATCGAAATGGCAGCAGATCGCACACCGTTTATCTGTCAGGGTCAGTCCATTAACGTATTCATACCCTCGGATATTGATAAGTGGGATCTCATGATGCTGCACTGGAAAGCATGGGAATCGGGCCTCAAGAGTTTGTATTATTGTCGTTCCAAATCCGTGCAACGAGCAGGCTTTGCTGGCGGAGTTGAGGCGGATAACACGAGGGCCTGGCCGGAAGCGGAATTAGCGCTTAATGAACGAACTGATTACGAAGAGTGTCTAGCCTGTCAGTAGCCTGACTTTGACTGTTAATTTTATGCATCAGCCAGAGTGCTGAACCGGAAATCCGATGAACAAAATCACGCCCCAAGTCCTTCCTGGCCTGATGACGCCAAGTCACAGCTACAAGCCTTTTCGCTACCCCTGGGCGCATGATTTCTGGAAACGGCAGCAGCAAATTCACTGGATGCCGGAAGAGGTGCCCCTTGGTGAGGACTGCAAAGATTGGGCAAATAATCTCACGGATTCTGAGCGTAATCTTCTGACCCAAATTTTTCGCTTCTTCACCCAGTCGGATGTGGAAGTGAACGATAATTACATGGAGCGCTATAGCCGCGTCTTTAAGCCGACAGAGATCAAGATGATGTTGGCCGCGTTCTCCAATATAGAGACCATCCACATTGCGGCGTATGCTCTGCTATTGGAAACGATCGGCATGCCAGACAGTGAGTTCACAGCGTTCCTTGAATATGACGAGATGGCTGCGAAACACGACTATATGCAAAAATTTACAGTTGATAACCCGGCTGAAATAGCTCGAACGATAGCGATGTTTGGAGGGTTTACAGAAGGCCTCCAGTTGTTTGCGAGCTTTGCGATGCTGCTTAATTTCCCACGCCAAAACAAGATGAAGGGCATGGGGCAAATCGTGTCGTGGTCGGTTCGCGACGAAAGCCTGCATTGCGAAGGTATGATCAAGCTCTTCCACACATTCTGTGAGGAGACACAGTGTTTAACGCAGTCTGTCAAAGACGATATTGTTGATTGCGCTAAAACAG
>Ga0302118_10000504_pt1 | contig 18587 bp, 14 predicted proteins | sample AG5_331_MG_FD_203126 | JGI IMG/M metagenome (GOLD analysis project Ga0302118, IMG submission 203126) | Marine microbial communities from Western Arctic Ocean, Canada - AG5_33.1 | ecosystem: Environmental > Aquatic > Marine > Oceanic | place: Canada: Western Arctic Ocean | collected 2017-10-01 | reverse complement strand
GTTGACCGCGCACATCGCCACAACTTGACTGCTAGGTTTTGGGGAAAGCTTGAGTACCGCGCGAGTGATAACACCCAGAGTGCCTTCGCTACCGATGAACAGTTGCTTTAGGTCGTAGCCGGTGTTGTTTTTTCGCAGCTTGTGCAATCCGTCGATGATCGTGCCATCCGCCAGAACTGCCTCCAAGCCCACTACCAGTTCCCGCGCCATGCCATAGCGTATGACGCGATTACCTCCAGCATTCGTAGAGAGATTGCCACCAATCGTGCAACTGCCTCTCGCACCAAGATCTAGCGGAAATAACAAGCCGTGGGCATCTGCCTTTTCTTGAATAGTTTGTAACTCTGCGCCGGCCTCTACCGTCATAGAACTAGTAAAGGGATCTACCTCTACCACTTTCTTCATACGCTCGAAACTGAGGGATATCTCCCCTTCGAGAGGCGCAGCAGCGGATACTAATCCAGTCATACCACCCTGCGGAGCAATCGGCTGACCCACCCCATGGCAGGCTTTAAGAATCTCAGATACCTGCTCGGTGGAATCGGGTCGCAGTAATAACACTGGAGGAATGGATCTGGCGCCCATCGCATCCTGATAGTTCTTCGACTCGATATCCGCCCCCTCGCGGTATCCAGCAGGACCGACTATGGCCTTCAAGGATTCGATTAATAGTTCACTTTCACAAGCAGCCATAACGCTCTCTCAATAGCCGGCAGAAACGGATATGAATAGTAGCACACACAGTTCGCAGCGCGCCCAGCAGCCACTGTTACAGGATTAGGTTCGGCAGACCGAAACAATGCTGTTAGAATCGAATGCTTACGAGGGATCAGACTCATCGCATTTCAATTCTTGCACTCCGCCAACGCAAGTTCTTACAGAAAGGGGTTAAATCATGAAGAATTTTCTATTGGCAGCGATTGCTGCAGCGGCAGTTACTGGCTGTACCTGGGTACAACTTACTGCTGAGGGTGAAAATGTCAGCCTTGTTGGTGTCGACCGCATCGGCAATTGTGAACGCGTCGGGCGCGCCACCTCAAAGACCTTAGGCTCGATTGTGACCGTTGAACGTGGCGGCGGACGCCTGCAGGAAGAACTGCTAACTCTCGCCCGAAATGAGGCAGGACGCATGGGTGGAAACACCGTTGTACCCGAATCCCTCATTGATAACGGACAGCAAGATTTTGGTGTCTATAACTGCCCGAGATAGCACAGACACTGACCCTCAGCTAGATTAACCCTCGCTCAGGGGGCTGTATTTCCCATTGCAAAATGAATCAGCACTTGACCCAGCTATATATTTAGATAATTTTCTAAATATCTAAGGAGTAGTAAATTTGCAATTAGTTCTCGAAGCCATATCCGACCCGTCGCAAGATTCTCGAACTTCTCAAGAAGGCCGAAATGTCGGCTGGTGAACTCGGCAAGCATTTCGATATCAGCGGCCCTTCCATGTCCCATCATCTGAGCAAGTTAAAGGCAGCCGATCTGGTGATAGCGAATCGAAGGGGTCAGAGCATTCTCTACTCCATCAACACATCTATTTTTGATGATGCCGCTCAATTTGTCATCAGCTTTTTTCAAGAGAAAAAGGAAACTAAGAAATAAAATTCTTCCTAAACAATGCTCTCAGCCTTACTTGTCTAGCGGCTATGTTTGCAGTTGGTCTATTCATGTATTCAGGCTTGCCCAAATCAATCCCTTCTTCATACGGCTCAGATGGCTCAGATGGCTTTGCTGGCGTCGCCAAAGACCATCTCCCAAAGCGGGACGTTTTATTAATAACACCCTTAGCCTACGCTGCATCAATCATAGCAATAAATTTAATGATCCACTTCTCACCTGAGAAGTTTTCAATGCCTAACAGCAAGCGCGCTATGGATATCATCATGTTCGGCCTTTTCCTTCTCACCCTCTACGTCGGCATACGAATACCTTGAACTAATGCATCGACGGAAAATTGGCATTACCTCGAACGAGAAATCTCCATTACTCTTCTTCGCCGAAGACGTCAGGCTCTCTGCAACGGTCACTTATTCGTTCTAAGCACACCGCTGCAGCAGTCCGGCAACCTGAAAAAGATCTAGAACTTAACCGGCCTCTCGAAGACGTCTTTATCGAACTCATTTTCCCAGTTGGCAACGGCTGTTGAAACCGAAAGATCGCCACCAATATTTACCGCTGTTCGCAACATGTCCAAGGGACGGTCGAAAGGCAGAATGAATCCAATCACAATCGCAGTCTGTTCTGGGCTCATTCCTATGGTCTGTGTGACCGCGGCAATGAGAAACAGTGAAGCACCTGGAACGGCGGCTGTACCTATAGATACCAACGTTGTGGAACCCGCAATCAACACATAATCCGAAAAGACCAAGTCGATTCCAAAAGCCTGTGCGGCGAAAACAGAAACGATACCCACATACAGTGCCGTGCCATCCATATTAATCGTAGCGCCCAAAGGTAGAACAGTGGAGGCAATTATCGGTCGAATACCGAGATTCTCTTCGGCGACCGACATCGACACGGGCAACGTAGCCGAACTCGAAGAGGTCGAGAAGGCGACGAGCATAGCTTCGCGCGCACCGCGGAAGAACATGATCGGTGACAACTTCAACGTAAATTTCACGATGATGAGACCGTGAACTATTAATAGATGGACAGCCGAACCTATAACGACGGCCAGCGCCAACCTGACAACATCAAGTAACGCCCCAACACCTTGAGTTCCCGCCACCGAAGCAATCAAGGCGAACACACCAAAAGGTGCTATCTCCATAATCCAATGGGTTATGCGCAACATCATTTCGCTACTGGATTCCATCAGATCGGCGACAGGTTTGCCTTTTTCACCAATCGTTAGCAGGCTGACACCTACTAGCAGCGCAAAGAAGATAATTGCCAGCATATTCCCTTCGGCGAGCACAGCTATTGGGTTATGTGGCACGATGCTCATCAAGCGTTCCGACAGTGGAATAGCTACCTGAACCTGCTCAGGAGCAGTCGCAGAAAAATCCACACCGACACCCGGCTGCAAGATTACCGCAAGAATCAACCCGATTGTGATAGCTGCCAAGGTAGTAGCCATATAAATAGCCAGCGTCTTAACGCCAAGCGAACCGAGCTTGTTCGGGTCGCCCATGGACACCACACCCGAAATCAATGTTACGAATACCAGAGGTACAACTATCATTCGAATTAGCCTAACGAATAGGGTACCGACCCAGGCAATGCTATCTGAGCCTGGACCCCAGATCATTCCCACGATCGCGCCCAATATGAGCGCCGCGAATATACGTTTCCAGAGAGCTATTTCAAACCAGGTTGCTACCATCTTTTTTCACCAATTATTTGTCTTCTATTCTTCTCTAAATGGCGGCCCACTAAACGATGGTGCACCAATAAAGAGAGGGAGATCTAATTACCGCTTGCTAGGAGACTATAGAAGTTCATACCATAGTTCCAGCCCCGCACCCCGCACCCTAGAGTAGCCAAGATGGCCCAGTGGACCCAAGGAACAGTAGTCGACAATATTCATTGGACAGAAAACCTCTATTCACTGAAGATCGACGCCGATGTAGACACTTTCATAGCAGGTCAATTCACCAGCTTAGCACTAGAAATTGACGGCGAGCGTATTGACCGTCCGTACTCCTTTTTGAGCGCTCCAGGCCAGAATCCCCTCGAATTTTTCTTCTATACCGCTACAGGGGGCGTCCTTTCAAACGCCATGTTAGAACTGCAGGCCGGCGACCCCATCTGGTTGAAGAAGAAACCAATTGGGTTCTTCACCTTAGCGGAAGTAACCGACTCAAGGGATCTATGGCTGTTCGGAACAGGAACGGGAATCGCACCCTTCTTCTCCATACTTAAGACTCAAGAGCCCTGGGAGCGATTCGAGAAAGTGATTTTAGTGCACGGCGTTCGCGCCAACGCTGACCTGCGTTATCAAGAGCTTATCGATAATATTCAACGCGATCGCGGGGAACACTTTCAGTTTAAGGCCTTCGTGACGCGAGAAGATTCACCTGGCGCCTATCGCGGCAGAATTCCCGCCGCTATTATCGATGGTAATCTGGAAAGTGCATGCGGCATAAACCTTTCGCCCAAGAATTCTCAGATTATGCTGTGTGGCAACCCCGACATGGTGAAGGAAACGGTCGAGGTCCTTGAAGAGCGCGGGTTCAAGAAGAACCTTCCCCGCTCTCCCGGCCAGATAACCACCGAATATTACTGGTAGCTGGTAGCTGGTAGCTGGTCACTGATTTCCAATAGCCTAAGCTTGCGCCAGTAGCTAATTGCGGAGAGCGTCGTCGCGATAATCATTCCCCACAACACGTAATAGAATGCCGATGCCAGCGATTGCGGCACATCGGGGTAGTTCAATCCCAAGCTTCCGGCATTGTTGAACAGTATTACAACACAGCCCAAGCTTAGAATTAACTCCGACCCAATACGAAGCAGTAATCTGTTTCTCGACCAAGTCTGGTTAAATACCAAATAGAAGTACTGCGGAATTAGAATCACAATCTCGATCTTCATCCAGAACACGAGTGTATAAATGGGGTTTTGATTCTGCCCCAGTAACGTTTCTAGACTGTGCTCTATGCTGAGTAGATTTAGAATTACTAGCCAGGTAATCGCGGCAATACACGCGACCAGTGCGCCCCAAGCACTAGCCAATGCATTGTCAGGCTGTTCCATAGCATTCGGCTCCCAGCTATCCAGGTAATTGTGGCGCTTCATAAGCCGCTCAGTCAGAACATAACCCGCCGTGATCACGCCGATAATGTAGATGTAGGTATTCACGAACATCCACGGGCTAGATACATCTCCCAACTCGACCCGAAAGAATATCTCTGCCAAGCTTATCGACAACATGACGCAGGTAGATATTACCAACGACACGAGCACCGACATTCTATAGAACGGGTACAGAGTCGGCCCGACAAGCGAACGCTCCTCGCCTTGATACTGGGCGGCCAGTCGTAGTGGATGACCAAATTCACTAAGTAATTCGATCTCCGACTCTTCACTTACCTCTACACCAGAATCCTCAGCTCGATTAGCGAGTTTCTCCGCCAAATTCACACGTAACTCTTCAACGATATCTGCACGATTCTTAGCAGGGAGATAACTTTTTACATCGGCTATATACCGATCAAGCGGACTCTTCTTTGTCAAGAAATTCATTTGTTTGCCTCCGAAATTTTGGCTAGTGATTTATTCAGTTGCTGCCAATCAGTCTGCAGCGCCAGCAATGTCTCGATGCCCTTGGGCGAGGTTTGGTAGTAGCGTCGCTTCCTACCCTCCTCGCTACTCCAGCGACTATCAAGCAGGCCATAGGACTCGAGACGCCTAACTAACGGGTACAGCGTGCCCTCCCCGATATCGATATCCACAGCCTGCAACGCCTTTCGCAGCGAATAGCCGTACTGCTCCTGCTTCAGCGCGTTCAGAACTGCCAGTATCAAAATACCGCGACGCAGCTCTAGGCGCATGGCCTCCAATTTCTCGCTCATATAGCCTCTATAAATACTGTGTCCCGCACAGTTATAATACTGTATACCACACAGTAATAGCAGGCAATAATTATTATGGATGTTTATTGTGTGATAAATGAAAATTAGTAAAAAGTAATCGGACGTACCAAGCAGGAATACTGATCAATTTAAGCTGTACAGGGCCCAACTAGAAAACGTGCAGTAAGATTTAACTGGCAGGAAAACGAAAATCTAAGTAGAAGTTCTACTCCCGTTGGTTGAACGGTTTACTTATTTCGAGTTTGCGGAGACCACCTCTGGCATTGCATTCTTACGCCTTTGCTGGAATCACTCATTCTTACGAATTCTCCAAGCATTGTTTCCAACTCTATTTTCGTGAACGAAATAAGAGAGGCTTCAGTATTTCCTTTCATTTGAACGAAACTACTTACAGTGACATAACCAATTCCCCATTCGTGGCTATCCCACATTGTTTGAGTACCTGCTTCCAAATAACGAACACGTTTATCAATTCCAGTCTCGAAGAACGACAATATCTGCTTGATACCATTGTTGGAAGGCGTGCACTCAATAGCAAAACCTCTGTCGCGACCATAGGAAACTGGAATCGCTAGTGTACAAATCATAATCAATAGTAGTTTCTTCAATTTTCCCATTCTCTAGCAGTGTTCTAAATTTTTGATATTAACGCCCTAACTAGCAGGCCGCGACTAGTAATTTCGTTAGCGCCGCCGAACTCAAGGCAAAAGTATTGGGCATGCCCGGCTGCGGCTTTTCGGTTATTGATCATCCTGTAAGCAGTGCCAGCGATCAGGAACTGGAGGCTAGAGCGTTACAGACCATAGCAGCAATTGATGAGCAGATTCTTCTTTAGCTTGGTTAAAATGTCAGCACCCTGACTACACGCCAACCTGCACGCTCTAACTGCATTTGTTAAACCCGAATTATCCGCTTGCGTTCCCTCGCGCGCCTAGTAACATTCCCCCTTACTTTTTTTCAATCGCAGGAAATTAACTATGTCTGACAGCGCCAGTAAAGACAACCTCGAACAAGCAGAGTTCCGCCAACACTGCCGCGACTGGTTGTGCGACAACACGCCTGCCGAACCCTCATTCAGGCTACCAATTTCTGCACTCGAGATAATGACTGAAGAGCAGCTGACATACCTTAAAGATTGGCAGAAATCAGCCTATGACGCTGGATTGGTAGGTTGTGATTATCCAATAGTTTATGGCGGAGGTGGACGGAGCAATTGCCAGCGTATAGCCAACGAGGAAATGCATAGGGCTAAAACGCCTTATATGCCGAATATTATCGGCCTGGGTATGGCGGCACCCACTCTGCTTCAGTATGGCCAAGAAGAACTGAAGAAACATTTACTACCACGTCTCTTCTCTGGCGAAGACATCTGGTGTCAGGGCTTTAGTGAACCAGGCTCAGGTTCAGACCTAGCCAGCGTGCAGACCTTCGCCCAGCGTGACGGCGATGCCTGGGTAATTAACGGGCACAAGATATGGACTTCCTTGGCACACTTCGCCGCGTGGATGATTATCTTGTTACGTACAGACAAGACACAAAAGCATGGAGGGCTATCCTATTTTGTTGTGCCCATTAGCTCAGCATTGGATCAGGGCGTGAGTGTGAAGCCACTCATTAAGATGACTGGAGAAACGGGGTTCAATGAGGTGCTTTTCGAAGACCTTCAGGTTGACGATGGCTTACGTCTAGGTGCTCTCGGTCACGGTTGGCAGGTTGCCACCACGACGCTATTGCATGAACGCGATGCAGGCGAATTGGTAACGCCACGCTCGGGAGGAATGAAGAACGCAGCTACACATAATGCCAACACTGCAAATCTGATAGATCTGGCGCGCAAGACGCAATACAACGGCAAAGCTGCAGTGGAAGATCCGCTACTGCGTGACCGCATTATGCGACAGCTTATTCGAGAGACCGCGCTGGAGGAGAACCAACGACGAACTCGTGTACCTGAGTTACTAGAACATCCTGCACGCCTGCAATTGCAGAACAAACTACTTAGGTCCGAGATTGCACAGGAGACCTCTGCACTGGCGCTTGAAGTCGCAGGTGCTAGTGCCTCGCTGTATTTAGGCGATCAGAATGCTCCAGCCGGCGGCCAATGGCCGCTTGCCTACATGAGCACCTATGGAAACACTATCGCTGCAGGTACTAGCGAAGTGCAGCGCAATATTCTGGGTGAGCGCGTGCTCAGCTTAGCTAAATCGAAGTAAAGACAAAATAAGGAATAACATGGCACAGCCCGATGACTATGGCTTCTCTGAAGAGGCCTCACTGCTTAAGGACTCCGCTAGAAAGTTTTTTAAAAACAATTTTTCTACTGACAAGTTGCACCGAATGGTGGCTGACAATCCCGATTCTTCCAGAGCGCCTGAGAGCCTCTGGGATAAAGAGCTCTGGCAGCAGCTTCTAGAATTAGGCTGGACCTTGCTCGCTGTTCCAGAGTCGGCAGATGGACTAGGCCTGCCAGCGGTCGCTGTTGCGGGCTTGGTAGAAGAAGCCGGAAGAGCCGCCTTTCCTTGCCCGTTGCTGGCAACGCTGAATGCGACTTACGTGCTTGCTGCCTGCGGAGATTCCGGCAATGCAGCACTCAAGGAAATCGCGGAGGGAGCCACTGCCACACTCGCGCTGACTAACAGAACCGGTTCTTGGCAACCCCAAGACACTGAGGTGAGTGCTACCCAGGGGAAACTGAATGGTACAGCCTGGTTCGTGCAAGACGCGCGCAAGGTTGACAGGCTTTTAGTGTGCGCAAAGAAAGACACAGGGCACTCGCTGTATTGGGTTGCAAGTGATGCACCTGGAATTACAATACACGCAGATAGGATCGTCGACCTGACACGAGATCAAGCTCATGTAGAATTTCTCGATGTAGAAGCTAAGGAAGTGTGTGAGGATGGACTCAAAGCACTAGAGCAGGCATTCCCAGCCATTTGGACCATGCTCGCCGCCGATGTGATCGGAGCAGCAGAATGGCAGTTGCAAACCACGACTGAGTACGCCCGCACGCGTACTCAATTCGAACGCCCCCTAGGCTTCTTCCAAGCAGTTAAACATCCACTAGTGGACGTGATGATACAGATAGACGAGGCAAAATCCCTCGTCTATAACGCAGCCTGCGCGATCGATCACGAACCGCAACACGCAGCGGAATACGCCCACATGGCCAAGGCCTCCGCGAGTGAAACTGCAGCATTCGCCAGCAGCCGATCAGTACAATTCCACGGTGGTATAGGGTACACCTGGGAGTGCTTCGTACAGTTATACTTCAAGCGTCAGAAACACAGCCAAATGTTGTGGGGCGATGCCGCTTGGCACCGGGCTCAATTGGCAGACATTGTGTTGGGGGAAATTGGCTGAATTAGAATGAAAGTCTTTCATTTCATAACTTGATCTGAGCTATTGATTTACATCTCATGTTACTGCGTTAGCTCAGAATGACTCATACTGTTCACCTGCTCAATTATCTTAGCATAGGCTCTTGTTGTAGCCGCAAGACTAGCCGCAGGAATTGCTTCAGTTGTTTCAATATTGGTATGCAGCAAAACACCAGCATGCATCAACACAACTGACGGTACAAGGTCGGCGATAGTTCTAATTTCCCCCACAGGCCCACCGGTTTCTGCCCAACGTGGAATACCAAAATCATCAAAGGTCTGCAACGTTATTTCAGCTAGTTTATTTGAACCATTTATTTGCCAGGAAAAAGGCCCTATTGCGTTGGTGGTGCACAGATCATCGCCGAAGCGATCAACCAGCGCATGGGCAGTATGTTCGGCATTAATTAACAGCACAGCTTTATCGAGTATCGATTCGCGATTCTCAAACAACCAGGTGAAGCCCGTTCTCGCGATATTGTGGTGTCCTGGCGTGCCAATAATTTCTACTGTTCGCTTTCTATCCGCTTTTGGAATCTGAGCAAAGTAGCGCATTAATTCCAGAGCGGTGGCTACACCGGAGGCATTGTCGGCGGCACCTTCAAAATACGCATCGCGATGGGCGACGATAACAATTTTCTCGGCATCCGGAAATGCCGCAAGTATTTCGCCGCGCACACTGGAGGTGCTTAAACCGTCCACATAATCAACCTCGAACTGCAGGTCAATTTCAACTGGTTCAATCAGGGCAGCGTCGGTTAGCAAGCGTTGTAGAATTGCGCCATCGGCCGAACCAATGGAAAAAGTTGGCACCGATGTTCCCACATCGTAAAACGCGGTTTGCAAATTGCCAGGCAATTCGAGCACTATAAATATTGCCGCCGCTCCCAATTGCTCCGCTCTTTGTAAAGCGCCAATTCTGCGCACCGAATTGAATACAGTGCTGCTGGTTGGTATTGAGTGAAGAACAACCGCTTTTCCACTCACATCCCTTCCCTGAAAATCAGTAGCCATGCCTAGGCCAACATCGATTAACTCAAGTTTTGCACTCGCCCCCGAAGTACCAACCGAGCCATAGGCTGGCCAGGCAGAAGTCAACTCTGTGGCTTTGCCATCTAGCTCAACAGTTAGCTGCCAGCTTTGAGGAAGCCATTGAGTTGGCAGCGGTATAGAATCAAGTCCTACGTTTTCTACACCCGACTCGCGCAGTTGGACCATCATCCAGTCTGCAGTCTCGCTATCAGCGCTAGTACCAATAATTCGCCCCCAGAACTGATTACCTGCCCGTCTATAACGTTGAGCGATTTCAGCCTGTTCTTCGACGAGACGCTTCATGCGTTCGCCGTCGATTGAAGCATAGGATTCATCATCCGCGCTGTTTAACCGGAGATAGGATGAATCCGCAGTAAATTCCAAACCGCCGGTTTGCTCGGAGGGCGCAATACAGGCAGAAGGCATTGCAGTTCTTGGATCTATTGAGTTTGCTTGTGCAGTTGCAACCGGCACATACATGCAAAACCAATAGATCAGTAAATAAAATGGATTCGATCGAAACCGCATGGATTCTCCTGATTGATTTCTATTCGAAATACTTTATCGAAGCTAGTGATAGTTTGGAATAGAGTAAGTTTCCCTAATCATTTCCGATAAATTCATAGCACACTTTATGGCACATTCTGATTTTGTGAGTTTGGCCCCTGCAGACACTTTATATCTTGGCATCTAGTATAGGTCGGATCAGCATAGTGACTGAAGGACAAGTCCGGGACAAGTCTCCACCAATTCGATGTTTTTAGCGCTATAATCCTGAGCATGAGTAAAGCCAATGGGATCTGGTTATGAATCGAGTTTCAAAACTGACGACATTGGTTTGGGGTTTATTGGCTGCAGTACTCTGTGTATCTAGCTTTGCGCAAACCGCTGATCGAACGACAAGATATCTTATCGAAACGGCCGCGCCACTTCGTGTAATCCAAGACGAAGACCCACCTAACGTTCTATTCATCATCGTGGATGACTTGAATACAGCCTTGGGTTCCTATATTGGTTCAGGGACTCGCCCTCATTATGCCACGGCGAACACACCAAACCTGGATCGTCTTGCGGCGGAGGGCATCCGTTTCGAAAATGCCTTTGTACAGAATCCTCTGTGCAATCCCTCCCGTGCATCTCTTTTAAGCGGGCTTAGACCCAATACGATTGATGTGCACACCACCAATACGTGGCCACGCCACAAGGTTGGCGACGAACTGCGAATGCTGCCCGAACACTTCAATGACCATGGTTATTTTACAGGCAGAGTCGGTAAGGTTGGTCACAACTCCTTTGAGCGTGCGGTAAGTTGGGATGAATCGAAGTTTGCTCTGTCGCGAGATCCGGCACAACTCTTCCATACTCCAGGCTACCTGCCGGGCGACGATCTCTCCCAGGTTCGGGACAACACCTGGAAAGAGGGTTCGGAAAATGGCATGTCGCGTCGGGATATTTTCGCTGGAAGTAGCCGAACCCTGAGCCTGCCACTGACCTGGCGTGCCACCCGCGAATCTCCGCCAATGACTCCTGACGGAACCACGGCTACAAGAATTATCCAGCTTATGGCAGAGAACCGCGACAAGCCCTTCTTCCTCGCTGCGGGTCTGCATAAACCACATCAACCCTGGGTTGGACCGGTGGAGTTCTTCGATCAGCACCCTGTAGATGAAATCGTGTTACCTGAAACACCTGCAGGTGACACAGATGATAGTCCTGCACCTGCGACACTGGTTCTGGAGGATGATGCTGCCAACTCAGAGCTTCAGAAAAAGCAGGCAATCGCGGCCTACCATGCCATGGTGACAATGGCAGATCACCATATTGGCAGAATGCTCAAGGGCTTAGAGGAGCTCGGTCTCGCGGATTCCACGATCGTGGTGTTTACCAGCGATCACGGCTTTCAATTGAATGAGCATGGCGGGCTCTGGCGCAAGCAATTTCAGTTCGATGAATCAATACGCGTGCCCCTAATCGTGCGTCTGCCCGATGGCAGAGGTGCAGGGTCAGTTTCTGAAGGCATCGTGGAGCTGGTCGATCTCTATCCTACCCTGATCGATCTGGCATCCTTACCTAGTCCAGCGCACGATCTGGAAGGCTCAAGTTTTGTGCCTTTGCTTGATGACCCAGATAGCCCTTGGAAGTCTGCGGCATTCTCTCAATCCAGACGCATGGTGGGTTCTGGCTCAACCAATTCTCCTTTGATAAATGAAGAAGGCTATGACGGCCAGACTATTAGAACGGCCAGATATCGCTACACCCAATGGTCGCCACTGGATGGCGAGCGAGACATCCTGGTGGAGCTGTATGATCTCGAGCAGGACCCGCTGGAATACAATAATCTCAAGGACGATCCGGCTCACGTTAGTCTGGTCGCTGAGCTCTCTGCGCGACTAGCCACTGGCTGGCAAGGAGAGCTACCACCCAGCTCCGGCAACTGATATTTGGTCATTAGGCCTGCTCTCGTACGTTGTTGTCAGCACTCGTAATGGGCACGCCGAAAATAGGCACTTAATATGCAAAAAAACATTATGGCTACTTTTTCTGCGGGCTATTTTTACTGTCCCAATACGCAAAGGCTAAAAAAGGGGCCGAAGCAAATCATTAACCAGGTTGTAGTTAGTAAATAAGTAAATATCTAGTAGCCTGTTACATCGGCAGCAAGCGGAAGCCTGAATTGATTTCGGTATGTACCTGAATCTCGCATCCTTTGGGCAAGATTTATTAGGGCTTGATTCATTCCAGAGCCCACTTCCCACTGAGCATCGGTCAAAACAGCGTAAACACAATCCTGCATTTTCTCTATGTTCTCACTCGCTGAAGACAACATCGAACGTGAATTGCTATAACACTGCAAATAGTTGCTCAAAGCCAGAGACGAACTGACGTCGGAATTTTTATTCGCTGACTCTTCCCAAACAGTAACTATTCTTGCTGTATCCCTCAGCATGACCAATTCTAAAAGCGTCACCCCGCCAGTACCGTCTGTGTTCCCCTCGACGCCCTGAAACGCATAAATTAACGCTTGGTCTCCATAATAATCGTCAAAACTACCATTCTCACATATGCTCTTTGTTGAGCAAATAAACGTAGCAGTGGATTCCCCTGAAAGGCCGTAAGCCGAATCACTCGCCACCACAGATGCCAAATCAGTAACAGCTTGCGAAAGAGTCTCCATATCAAGATACAACTTAGAAAGGAACCCAAAAACCGATACTACAACCACCGTAGTTACAGCAGTCCGCCAATAACGTTCAGCTTTGTGTAGCATATTCGCATACACATCGGCGCTTTCCTGAGATGAAGTGGTGCCTTTGGGTTCAGCGCGATCACTGAGGGATTGCGCACTCACTTCTGTAGGCGGTTGAGAGGGTAGAAAGTCTGCAAACGGCCTATCGAAAATCGAGGCAAGTGCCTTTGCCGTATCCAAAGACGGCGCTCCCTGACCATGTTCTATTCTCTGAATGGTCTTGACACTTAAGCCAGATAGCGCGGCCAGCTCACTTTGCGACCAGCCTTTTTGATTTCTGAGTACTTTGACGAATTCTTGGCCCATCAGATCCTTGTTTCTGCAGCATCAATCTCGATTCATCATAGAGGAGCTTTGGTGTCAGAACAATACCCCTATTTTTAGTAGCGACTCAGCCAATCGCATAGTCAACGCCGGCGGCAGTGCTACCGGCAATTAACTTCCAATATTTCATTATATATCTCCTCGAAAAATTGCCGAAACTCGAAAATGAGCCTCAAAATTATTAGGCTTTTATTATTCTTGACACTGGTTCTAACTCAGCTCGGAATATCCTTCAGCGGCTTGCGAGTGAGACGCAAATTGCTGCAAATTTCCCGCTCCCAAGCTGGGTGTTATGCGACAGATTCAGCACAACTATCTAAGACTAGAGGCCGAAAAAAATCACACAAGGTCAAGTCACGGACTTGTCTCCATTGCGCTGCTAAAAATGTAGTAAAGTGTTTGCTGAAATGGCTTTCATCGCTACAGATAAGTTGATACTTAGTTTGTAGGAGTTCTGCCGAGTCCATCAACTTGTACAAGGGCGTCTGCGACGAATACCCAAAAATGTCCTGAAGACGGATTTTCTTAGTTAGTAGGCTTGGACAACTGACTAGCATGTTATTAAGCTAACGAAATCTGGAAATTTCCGAACAAAAGGAAACAATAAAATCCTATGCAGAAACTCAAAGTCGTGCTTCCTCTTCTGGTAAGCCTTTCACTACTCGACGCTTGCTCCGACGATTCAACCCTAGCGCCAGATAACTCCGAAGTAGCAGATCTGTCCATACAAGCCATACCCGCTGTTGAATCGGCACTATCGCCCCCAATGGAGTTCAATGCGGACAGAAGTGCCTATTTTGGCGATTTGCACGTACACACCATGTACTCATTCGACGCCTTTATGTTCGGCACCACCTCCTCGCCTGATGAAGCCTACGAATTCGCCAAGGGTGGCACCATTGTTCACCCAGCTGGATTCGACATGAAGCTGCAGGTGCCTCTGGACTTTTACGGCGTAACTGACCACGCCTACTATTTGGGTGTCTTAAGGCAATTGGCAAACCCGGATAGCGAGATCTCGAAACACCCGATTGCTTCGGGCATGTCCACGCTTGGCGGTGTTCTAGAGCGGCGTCAGAAGAATAGAGAGGTCAATCAATTTATGCGTTCCGAGAATGGACACGAGATTAACGACCCTGGTATCCAAAAATCTGCATGGGATGATATTGTTGCCGCCGCAAATCGCCATAACGACCCAGGGAACTTCACATCCTTTATCGCCTATGAATACACCGCAAGCGCTCCCGACGCGGCGCGTCTACATAGAAATGTCATTTTCAAAGGAGATGAAGCGCCAGAACTCCCATTCTCACAACTCGATTCGAGTAATCCAGAAGATCTCTGGCAGTGGATGGATGACAATCGGGCGGCTGGTTTCGAGAGTCTGGCCATTCCTCATAACTCTAATGGGTCCAACGGCAAGATGTTTATGCTGACGGATAATTCTGGTAGACCGCTGGACGATGCCTATGCGAATCAGCGTATTCGCAACGAGCCCTTGGTAGAGATTACTCAGATCAAAGGGTCTTCCGATACCCACCCTGCATTGTCACCTTTTGATGAATGGGCGGAATTCGAAATCTTTCCGTACCGCATCGCAACCTATCTAGATAGCGACCCGAATGGCAGCTACGTTCGGCAGGCTTTGCTCAACGGCATACAGATGCAAGCGGGCCAGGGATTTAATCCGTACAAGTTTGGTGTCATCGGGTCGAGTGACACGCACAACGGGACCCATGCCGGTGAAGAGTATGATCATTGGGGCGGGTCCAGCCTTTTTGACGCCGGTGGGGTACTGCGTGGATCTGTTCCACTACCCGAACCCACAGCCGATGACGATTTGTATGCGCAGACATACTACGATAAATGGGGTGCTGCAGGGCTAGCAGGAGTATGGGCAGAGGAGAATACACGGGGTAGCATATATGATGCCTTTCGCAGGAAAGAGACGTTCGGCACCTCTGGCACACGCATGAAGGTGCGTTTCTTTGCAGGCTATGATCTGCCTAATCCCGACGACCCGGATGTTATAACTAAATCCTATGCAGATGGAGTGCCGATGGGAGGCGACCTCATTGGCGAAGCTGGCAACTCACCAAGCTTCTTTACTTGGGTGGCCAAAGATCCTAACAGTGCTCCTCTGGATCGTGTACAGATCATCAAGGGTTGGATAGAGAATGGAGAAACTGTTGAAGAGGTGTATGACGTAGCCTGCTCTAGTGGCGATGTTGATCCAGAAAGCCATCGCTGCTCTGATAATGGTGCTCGTGTCGATATCACCGACTGCAGCTTCAGCGCTGGTGTTGGCGCGGCCGAGCTGAGAGCTGGCTGGCAAGACCCAAACTTTGACCCTGACCAACATGCGTTCTATTACGTGCGTGGTCTGGAGAACCCAACATGCCGTTGGTCTACCTGGGATGCGATTCGTGCGGGTGTCCAACCCAATCCTGAATTACACCCTACTCTTCAGGAGCGAGTCTGGTCTTCACCGATTTGGGTGACACCGGCACAATAAGCTAGGGCAAGGTTTTTCGTGTGCAAAGCTTTTCTCAAGCAGCCACTGCTCTGGTTTCCCCTGCAAGTAGAAGCAATTTTGGTTCTGCTGACTTTTCTACTTAACCCACCTCCTTCATCCATTAGAAGGCTTGGACATCTCTCGTGGATGCCATTAAGCTGCGTAAACGTGAAATTTCCAATAATAAAAAAATCCGGTCAAAGCTTATGCGTCTATCGATCACAACGTTACCTATTCTGCTTAGCTTTTCATTACTGAGCGCCTGTTCAGACGATCCGGTCATAGCCCCCCTCGCCTCTGAGGTGGAAGCCGAGCCAACAACTAGCGTTCCTGTTGTTGAGCCTACGCCAGCAACCTCAGCCGGCTATAATACCAATCGCAACGCTTACTTCGGCGATCTGCACGTGCATACCATGTACTCCTTTGATGCCTTCATCTTCGGTACCACATCCTCGCCCGACGATGCCTATGAATTTGCCAAAGGCAGCACTATCGTCCATCCCGCTGGCTTCGATATGAAGCTGCAAGTACCCTTGGATTTTTACGGCGTGACGGACCATGCGTTCTACATCGGTGTACTACGGGAAATGGCTAATCCTGATAGCGAGATATCGAAACACCCTATTGCGGCGGGAATGTCGACCCTCGGTGGCTCGGCTTCGCGGGGCTTGAAGTTCAATGAAATCTTAGGGTTCATGCGTTCTGAGAATGGGGAAGAGATAAATGATCCGGATATCCGGAAATCTGCGTGGGATGATATCGTCGCCGCGGCCAATCGTCACAATGACCCGGGTAACTTTACCTCCTTTATCGCCTATGAATATACGGCTACTTCACCAGATAGAGGAAACCTGCACAGAAATGTGATTTATAGGGGTGATACTGCACCCGAACTTCCCTTCTCCAGACTTGATTCCAGCAACCCGGAAGACCTTTGGCAGTGGATGGACAACAATAGAGCAGCCGGATTCGAGAGTCTCGCAATTCCCCATAACGGGAACGGATCGAATGGCAAGATGTTCATGTTAACGGATAATTCTGGAAGGCCACTGGATGACGCCTATGCAAATCAACGAATTCGCAATGAACCTCTAGTAGAAATTTCTCAAGTTAAGGGCACTTCAGACACCCACCCGGCACTGTCACCAAATGATGAGTGGGCAGACTTCGAAATCATGCCTCTGCGAATCGCGACCAATTTGTATAGCGAGCCCAATGGCAGCTACGTTCGACAGGCCCTGCTAAATGGTATAAAAATGCAGGAAGAGGAGAATTTCAACCCCTACAAATTTGGTGTCATCGGATCGAGTGACACTCATAACGCCACATATGCTGGTGAAGAGTATGACTACTGGAGCAAAGTGGGACTGCGTGATGCCGATGGTGTGCTGCGGGGCTCAGTTCCCTTGCCCGAGCCAAGAGCGGATGGTGATTTGTATGCCGACACCTACTTTGATACATGGAGTGCTGCTGGTCTGGCCGGCGTTTGGGCAGAAGAGAATACGCGCCCCAGCATCTATGACTCGTTCCGTCGTAAAGAGACGTTTGGCACCTCTGGCACGCGCATGAAAGTACGGTTCTTCGCTGGCTACGATCTTCCCAACGCTGACGATCTTGATGTGGTGGAAAAATCCTATGCAGGTGGCGTACCTATGGGTGGTGATCTGATAGGGCAGATCGGCAGAACACCGAGCTTCTTCACTTGGGTTGCTAAGGATCCTAATAGCGCTCCTTTGGATAGGATTCAGATTATCAAAGGTTGGGTAGAAGACGGTGAAACTGTGGAAGAGGTATACGACGTAGCGTGTTCCAATGGCGACGTTGATCCAGCCACACACCGCTGCATTGACAATGGCGCGGTGGTCGATATTACCGATTGCAGTATTAGCACTGACGTTGGCGCCGCCGAGCTACGCGCGGGCTGGCAAGATCCTGATTTCAGCCCGAATCAACATGCGTTCTACTACGTGCGTGGCCTTGAGAACCCTACATGTCGCTGGTCAACTTGGGATGCAATTCGCGCAGGGGTGGAACCGAATCCCGATTTACAGCCCATCATTCAGGAGCGAGTCTGGTCTTCACCGATTTGGGTGACACCGGCGCAATAAGCTAGGGCGAGGTTTTCCGTGTTCAAAGTTTTTCTCAAGCAGCCGCTGCTTTGGTTTGCCCTAATCGGCATTCTTCTGTTTGTAGTAGACGAGCAATTCTCCATCGATCGTAACGAAATCCTCGTTACTGCTGCCATGCAAGAACGGTTAGGCGGTTTATGGACTACACAAACTGGTTTAACCGCATCGGAGCAAGAACTGGATGCACTCGTTGAGAACTGGATACGAGAAGAAATACTCTACCAGGAAGCCTTGCGCCTCGGACTAGACCAAGAAGATTCTATCGTGCGGCGACGCCTCGTTCAGAAACTCGGCTTTATCGCTGAGACCGAGGACAGTGCACCACCCGAGAGTGGTGCAGTAGAGGCCTTCTATGAGAACAATCTCGCCAGTTACACACTCCCTGTACGCTATTCATTTCAGCAGCTCTACTTTGCCTCGCGT
>Ga0302118_10000503_pt1 | contig 18591 bp, 14 predicted proteins | sample AG5_331_MG_FD_203126 | JGI IMG/M metagenome (GOLD analysis project Ga0302118, IMG submission 203126) | Marine microbial communities from Western Arctic Ocean, Canada - AG5_33.1 | ecosystem: Environmental > Aquatic > Marine > Oceanic | place: Canada: Western Arctic Ocean | collected 2017-10-01 | reverse complement strand
AACGCCAATTTCTCTAAGGCATGAAATTGAGGCGTTCCTCAGAATTTGGTATTCTTTGTCAGTTAAAGTCAGCGCCGGTGCCACGGTCATTGAGTCACCTGTGTGGATGCCCATAGGGTCCACGTTTTCGATAGAGCAAATGATTATGCAGTTGTCTGCGTGATCGCGAACAACTTCCATTTCATACTCTTTCCAACCGAGAACTGATTCCTCGACCAGAACTTCATCGGTCGGTGATGCTGCGATCCCAGTCCCGACAATAGTTTCAAATTCATCTTTGTTGTAGGCGATACCGCCGCCTTCACCACCCAGAGTGAAAGAGGGGCGAATAATCGCTGGTAAACCGATCTCGCTCATTGCTTCACGGGCTTCTTCCATCGAATGGACCACATGACTGCGTGGGCTTTCTAGCCCGATGGCTCTCATGGCTTCGCGAAATTGCAGTCTGTCTTCCGCTTTTGCGATGACGTCGCGTTGGGCGCCGATCAATTCGATGTTTAGACGCTCGAGGACGCCTAAATCGGCGAGCGCCATTGCCGTGTTCAGGCCTGTCTGTCCGCCCATCGTTGGCAAAATGGCGTCTGGACGTTCTTTCTCAAGAATCTTGGTCACAGTCTCAATGGTGATCGGCTCAATATAGGTTGCATCGGCCATCTCGGGGTCAGTCATAATCGTCGCTGGATTTGAATTGACCAGAATGACCCTGTAGCCTTCCTCTCGAAGCGCCTTGCAGGCTTGTGCGCCTGAATAATCAAATTCACAGGCTTGCCCGATGATGATTGGGCCAGCGCCAATGATTAAAATGCTCTTAATATCTGTCCGTTTAGGCATGACTTAGGCGGTCTCCGACTCACCGTTCTTTGCGGCGTCTATCAGCTCAGCAAAGCGTTCAAACAAGTAGTAGCTATCTTGGGGCCCAGGCGAGGCTTCTGGGTGATATTGAACCGAGAAAACTGGTTTTCCGTCGACTCGAAGGCCTTCAAGAATGCCATCGAACAACGACCGGTGGGTTTCAATAACACCCGCCGGAAGACTGTTGCGGTCAACGCAAAATCCATGGTTCTGGGACGTAATTTCGACTTTTCGGGTCTCCAGGTTTTGGACAGGCTGGTTACCGCCGCGATGGCCCTGCTTGAGTTTGTAGGTCTTTGCGCCAAGGGCCAAGGCTAGGATTTGGTGGCCAAGGCAAATGCCAAAAATAGGTTTTCCACTCTCGATCAGCCTTTGAACTGTTTCAACGGCATATAAGCCTGTGGCTGCCGGGTCGCCCGGTCCATTTGATAGGAAAATTCCATCCGGGTTATAGCTTAAAATTTCTTCTGCCGTCGCGCTAGCTGGAACAACTGTCACTTTGCTGCCGGTATCAGCTAGGCTGCGCAGTATGTTGCGCTTAGCGCCGAAGTCTATGGCCACAATGTTACGCACTGGGCTTTTTCGACTGTTTTTTAGATCGCCAAAGCCTTTGCTCAGCGACCACTGGGTCTCAGTCCATGTGTGGGCCTTGCTGCAGCTGACGCCCTTTGCGAGATCCATGCCTTCGAGACCCGGCCATGCTTTTGCTTGCGCGAGAAGGCGGTCTAGATCAAAAGCGCTGTCTGAAGAATGCGCTATGACCCCGGTGGGCGCACCATCGTCACGAATTTTGGCAGTGAGGCGTCTGGTATCAACGCCGGCAATTCCAATAAAGTTATGGCTAATGAGCCAGTTGTTTAGATGCTGGCTCGAGCGCCAATTCGCCGGTTCTGTGATGTCCATCCGAAGTACGCAACCGAGCGCCGCCGGAGTCGTGCTTTCCATATCCTCAGGATTAGCGCCAACATTACCAATATGGGGGAAGGTAAATGTGATGATTTGGGCGGCATAGGACGGGTCGGTTAGGACTTCTTGGTAACCGGTAAGAGATGTGTTGAAGACAACCTCGCCTGTCTTCGATCCAGTTGTTCCGAGTCCTTTTCCCCAAAACACAGTGCCATCGTCGAGAACCAATACCCCCGTCGCGCCTGGCGGCTTAGGGGAAAAGTCGTTGGCGCTCGCCTCCAGCATAGGGGCCCATATGTTTGGGGCAATCGTTGCCCGGGTTCGTTCCGTTCAGCGCACTCAAGATTTAGGTTATAGGGCTCGCCAATTTCCCTCTATCCTGGCTAGGCCTAGGGCGGCGGGATAGTCTTGGAACTATGGCGGGATTAAACCCGAGCTTGAGAAACGATGAAAATTATCTTGTGTCAGGGACGCGTAGCGGAAAAATTTTGGGGTTGATAAGCAATCAATTGCTATGAGTCAAGCCTAGGATTGCCTAGATTTTCGCTTTTAAAAACAATAGCTTGCTTGGGCGTCGGAAGCCTTTGCGTTGGCTCACCAAATGGGTTAGATTTATCTCTTAAACTTCTCCTTAGGAAGTTCCTTTTCCATGTTACGTACTGAATTATCTGACGCGTTAAAGAACGCTATGCGCGGCAACGAAAAACGCGCTGTTGCCACCATCCGTTTGATTCTTGCAGCACTCAAAGATCGGGACATTTGCGCCCGAGGTCGCGGTAATACGGATGGTGTGGATGAAGCAGAAATCCTTGAAATGCTTCAGTCTATGGTTAAGCAACGTCGCGATAGTATTTCTATGTATGAGCAAGGCGGACGTTGTGAACTGGCTGAGCGGGAACAAGAAGAAATTGAAATCATCACCCACTTCATGCCTGAGCAGCTGGGAGACGATGAAATTCGAGGTGCGGTGACTGACGTCATCGCTGAGCTCGAAGCATCCAGCCTCAAGGACATGGGCCGGGTTATGGCCTCACTCAAAGAGCGATTTTCCGGTCGCATGGACTTCGGTCGGGCTAGCTCCGTCGTTAAGGAAAGTCTTGTCTAAACTGTCACCTAAGTGGCGGCCATGCATTTTAGGTTGGGGGTGAAGTATGTCTTTTCCTTCTGACTTTTTGGATGAAATAAGAACGCGAGTACCGGTTTCTTCCGTCGTATCTAAATCGGTCAAATTACAGCGCCGTGGTCGGGAGTTTGTCGGCCTGAGCCCGTTTACCAGCGAGAAAACCCCATCCTTCACCGTAAATGACCAGAAGGGGTTTTATCACTGCTTCTCGTCCGGTGAGCACGGCGATATTTTTACGTTCTTAATGAAGACCCAAAGCGTACCGTTCATGGAAGCGGTGGAGCGATTAGCTGAAGAGGCTGGACTTGAAGTTCCAAAGGCTACCCCGGAAGAGGCGCGCCGGGCTAAACGCCGAACCACGCTTCAAGACGCAGTAGAGATAACTTGTCGTTTCTACGAGCAAAAACTTAGGTCCCCCGAAGGACGTGTTGCCTACGATTACTTGCGGGGCCGGGGCTTAACCGACGATACAATCAAGCTTTATCGTCTTGGTTACGCTCCGAATGGTAACGTGCTTAAAAGCCACCTCTCTAGAGAATCCGTCCCTGAGGATATTGCAATCGAGACGAGGGTGCTCAGTCCCGGTCAGGATGAGCGATCTTCTTTTGACTTCTTCAGAGACCGGGTGATGTTCCCTATTTTCGATTCTCGCGGGAGGCCCGTGGCTTTTGGTGGCCGGGTTTTGACCGGTGACGGACCAAAATATGTTAACTCGCCTGAGACCCCCTTGTTTCATAAGGGAGGGATTGTTTATGGATTTTCGCAGGCTCGAAAGGTGGCGTCCGACAGTGCCGAGATTATCGTCGCTGAAGGCTATATGGATGTCATTGCTCTCGCCCAAGCTGGCATCACCAATGCTGTCGCACCGCTCGGAACTGCTTTGACGGAACAACAGATTGCGTTGCTTTGGAGAATCGCGCCGGAGCCAATTCTTTGTTTTGATGGTGATTCCGCTGGCCGCAAAGCCGCCTTACGTGCGGCTGATCGCTGTTTGCCTTTACTGGAACCGGGTCGCTCTCTTAGGTTTGCCTTGTTGCCTTCTGGTCAAGACCCCGATGACTTGATCAAGTCTGACGGTCGAGAAGCTATGCGCCGCATTCTAGATGAAGCAATCCCGTTATCTGAGATCGTGTGGCGTAGGCTCATAGAGGGTCGGCGATTCGATACTCCCGAAAGACGGGCTGCTTTAGAAAAGGAAGCGGCTGATCTCGCCGGAACTATCAAAGAAAACTCGGTCCAGAGCCAATACCGGCGGTTGATGCGTGATCGCGTGTATGGACTTTTCCGCAGTTCAACCGGGCATGGTTCACAACGACGAGGCAAAGGTCGCCCACCAGCACCAGTTTCTAAGCAATCTGGCGCTAGATCGCCAATTATGGACGCTAATAGTGTGCGCCATCGCATACTTCTAGGAACGCTAATAACTCACCCAGAGCTCTTGGATCACGTGGAAGAGCGCCTAGGCGGTATGTCATTTACCGGTTCGCGGCTTGACTCACTTAGACAATCCGCCTTAATGCAACTCTCGCAATCACCGAACCTTGAATTTGAAGGCTTACGCACCCATCTAGCGTCACTAGGGTTCGCAGACGAGCTAAAGAAGCTAATAAGTTCAGAGGTTTACATTCACGCCGGGTTCGCACGTCCAGAAGCTGAGTTACAGGACGCAACGAATGGGTGGGATCATACGTTTTCATTGTGTCAGCGCGATGACCTAGAGGCAGATGTCAGACGCGCCGCTGACGACATGATAAACGAGCCGACCGATTCGACCTTCGCGGTGTTTCGGTCATTGAGGACAGAGGGGCAAGCCTCAGACGATAACGACGGAGTCTAATCTTCGTCCATGCAGGCACAGATTGAGCCTGATTGGGGAGCGGCAAGCAGAAATTGGCTGCCGTAGAGATGGTTTAAATAAGGGAGAGCGACGCTCCATGGCGATAAAAGCCGCAACTAAGACTGACCAAAAGGAAGAGCGCGAAGAGGGGGATAGCCCACTTCTGGACTCTACAAATGCATCAGTTAAAAAGCTGATTCAGAAGGCCAAAGAAAAGGGCTACATCACCTACGAGGAGCTGAATAGCGCCTTGCCATCGGAAGAGATGTCTTCGGAGCAGATCGAAGACACGATGTCGATGCTGTCCGAAATGGGCATCAACGTTGTCGAAGAAGATGAGCAAGAAGACGATAACGATAATGCTGAGGCTGAAAAGAAGGCAACGGAAGTTGTTGCCAGTGGCAACGTCGGCGATAGTGATATTGGCCGCACTGATGATCCGGTTCGTATGTATTTGCGGGAAATGGGCTCCGTCGAATTGCTCTCCCGCGAAGGTGAAATCGCGATAGCAAAGCGCATTGAGGCTGGCCGCCAAATGATGATCGGTGGTGTTTGCGAGAGCCCTATGACAATTCGGTCGTTGCTGACATGGCACGAAGCGTTGGCTGAACAAAAGATGCTGTTGCGTGATATTATCGACTTAGATACGACCTACGGCGTGGCCAACCCTGGTGCAAATCGAAATCAAAACAATATCAATCCGAATGCTCCGGGTGCTCAGACTGCCCCGGTTGCGCCTGGGCAGTCATCGACGAATGACAACGCGAATAAGCCAGAGCCGGAGAAGAACACAAGCGAAGACGGGTCGGACACGGAGTCTTCTAAAGAGAATTCCGATAATGATGACGATGATATAGACGAGGGTGCGGTTTCGCTTGCGGCTATGGAAGCCGAGTTGATGCCGAAAGTTATTGAAACTTTCGAGAAGATTTCAAGCGTATACACAAAGATGAAGCGCGCTCAGGATCAGCGTCTTACAGCCCTTCGAAATAGTGAAGAAATCCCCCAGCCGGCTGAAAAGCGCTACCAGAAATACAACCTTGAATTGATCGATTTGATGGGTGGCGTGTATTTCAATAATGCGCGGATCGATTTCCTGGTTGAGCAGAAGAACGACTTAAACCGTTCGCTGTTGGTGATGGAAGGCCAGCTCATGCAGCTTGCAACGAAGTGCAAGATCAAGCGTGACGGCTATATTGAGCAGTATTACGGATCAGAGCTTGATCCGAAATGGCTCGCTCGTGTTCGTCGCTTGACAGGGAAGGGCTGGAAAGACTTCGGAGCTCAACATAAGTCTGAGATCGAAGACCTTCGTGCAGGTATAGCCCAGGTGTCCGAGACTTCTGGTCTATCAATCACGGAGCTCCGCCGCGTCGTATCGACCGTTCAAAAGGGCGAGCGCGAAGCCTCGAAAGCTAAGAAAGAGATGATAGAGGCCAACTTGCGTCTCGTGATTTCCATTGCAAAGAAATATACAAACCGTGGTTTGCAGTTCCTTGACCTCATTCAAGAAGGCAACATCGGCTTGATGAAGGCGGTTGATAAGTTCGAATACCGTCGGGGCTATAAATTCTCGACCTATGCAACGTGGTGGATTCGGCAAGCCATTACACGGTCCATCGCTGACCAGGCGCGGACAATCCGTATCCCTGTGCATATGATTGAGACTATCAACAAGCTGGTGCGAACGTCGCGTCAAATGCTACATGAGATCGGGCGTGAACCGACACCGGAAGAATTGGCTCAGAAGCTTCAGATGCCACTTGAAAAAGTGCGGAAGGTTCTCAAGATCGCCAAAGAGCCTATTTCCCTTGAAACGCCAATTGGTGACGAGGAAGATAGTCACCTTGGTGATTTCATTGAAGATAAAAATGCAATGCAGCCGATTGATTCTGCCATCCAAGGAAATCTTCGTGAAACCACAACGAGGGTACTCGCAAGCTTGACGCCTCGCGAAGAGCGCGTGCTGAGAATGAGGTTTGGTATCGGTATGAATACCGACCATACTCTTGAGGAAGTCGGGCAGCAATTTTCAGTGACACGTGAACGCATTCGTCAAATTGAAGCGAAGGCGTTGCGAAAGCTTAAACACCCGAGCCGCTCGCGTAAATTGAGAAGCTTCCTCGATAATTAATTCAGAGGCATTTGGAAATGAAAACGGGGCTACCTTGAAGGCGCTCCGGTTTCATTTTGGCGGCGTTTATTGTTCAGCGAGAAAAGCGCGAACGATCTCAGCCATTTCTTCTGTGTACGCATCCAGGTGCCCATGGGTCCAACCAGGAAGATCATGAATTCTACCGTTCTTTATAAATGGCTTTGCACTAGAAGTTTGTTCCCACAAATCATCTTCAGGATTGAGGACAAGGATAGGGTGATTGATCTCAGGCAGAGCCGCCGTTAAATCGTATGCGAAAGCTGCTCTGAAACCCCAGTTTCCTGTTCTGAAGTGCCGCAGCCGCTCTATACTCACATCTTCATATCGCTCGTCGGTCATATCGCGAAACATGCCCCGGCCATTTTCGCGGATACTCTCAGCCGTTGATGCCAATACGTCTGCAAATTTGGGCGGTGGATCATAGATTCGCCCACTGTACTCATCGATAATAGATTGGTCAAAAATCGGTGCAGAAATCATTACTACTTTGCGGATGCGGTCTGGGTACCTCATGGCGAGGTCAGCTGAGGTGAATGATCCTGTATGGTATCCCATGACGTCGACGGTCTGTAGGCCGATAGAATCCATAAATCCGATCATGGCATCCGCAAGATCGCCAATAAGAGGAGGCTCAACCGGGGTGTCCGAGCCTCCATAGCCTGGTGTATCTGGCGCAATGGCGAAGCGATCTTTGCCAATTTCTGCAAGCCACTGATCGAAGACAATGCCAGATAAAGGGCTGGCATGGAGGCACATCAAAGGTACCTCGGTCGAAGTCTTGTCACCGGCATACCGGTAATGGATTTGTCCAAAAGTGCTATCCGCATAAGCTTTGCGAACGCCGGGTGTCGGGGTATTCACTTGCATACTAGTATTTCCTTGTCCGATAGCATGAGATGATTTGTACTGATAAATACCTAATCCAGTTGCGAGTCCGGCCAATACTTTCGCAGTGGTGCGCCGGCTTATAACTGGTGCGTTAATAGAAACTGGATTTTTAGGCATAAAGGCTTCCCTTGGACCATTCCCTGCAGATGTACTTCAGATTCAAAAAGAATTCGAGGGTTGAGGTGTCGTCAACTAATTTCAGAAAAAGGATTAGTGTAAAAGTAAATATGCGGACTTGACCTCTGGGAAGGTGGCGCTACTTTGTGGCCGTCCTAGAAAGTAACCGGGGCAGGTGGGGCCTGTAGCTCAACTGGTTAGAGCCGGCCGCTCATAACGGTCTGGTTGCAGGTTCGAGTCCTGCCGGGCCCACCATTCTATTTTGTTCGAACCCCCATCCAGATAAAACCCACCCTAAGTGGCGCAGAACAGGGCGGTTTGGTGGGCGGCAATAAACTTTTCTTGGTTGGCTTTGGTCAATGCCTTTATCGGTAAATCAGACCGTCTGGCTAACTGGCTTTTCAAACTGATGATGTCATCGCGCTCGTGTTCCAGCTTTGAGACATTGCGGCTAAAAGAGTCTGTCTGTTTGACGGTACCTTCCGCTAGCGCCCCATAAAGCCGGTCTATTTCAAGGCATGTGATTCATCCTATTTTGGCATGGGAATGTTGATGGAGTTGGCATTGCTCAATAGTCACTCGGCGCATCCGTTTCGAGAGGTGCTGCTGGCGCGGTGCTGATCCCAATCAAAGACGAGTCTTCCATACGATTCCAGTTGTGAAACCGGCCAGTGGTTTCTCGAATTGCGTCACCCGGCCCAGCAATGACATCTATATCGTCTTGAAAAAAGCGCATCTTGCCCGACGTTATGTAAAGCAATCCGTCACGATCGCCACGGGTTTTATTGGTTGGGTCGCTCTTATAATTTCTCGTTACCACCAAGGAATTGCCGTCGAACTGATAGTTCTTCATGTCAAGACGAATAGCATTGGCGGGAGCGTATTGGCCGCGCTTCAAACGCCTATATACAGGCAAACTTATGAAGCCGAATTTGCGCCGGTGGGCGCTCTGTTGGATGACCTGATTCAGGAAACGCCCGAATACAACGACGTTTTGCGGCAGACAATCAGCCGGCTTGTGGACCAAGGTATTTTGGTTCCACCGAGTAATTTATGACTTTGCGGGTTGCATCGTTAGAGAGAGAAGAGTTCCACCGCTAAACCTCACCTAGGTATGGACCGAAAGCCGCGAGTAAATAATCATCGTAAGCGGTTTTGCCAAGTGATACGCTTTAAATTATGCATGTTCGATAAGGCGTGCGCAACGCCCAGTTTTTTCAGCGGCAATTAAGATTGTGCCGAAACCGCCGAAGGGAAGTGATGTTTAGCCGGTTGAATATCAATCAGATCTTTGCGTGTTCTCTCCTTGTGTCCCTGGGACTGAATCCTATTTCTGCGGTCGGAGAGTCTATTCTCCGTGTTGGGATAACAAGCCTTCCGTCTTCCCGTGGAAATCCATTTAATACGACTAGTGGTTTACCAAGCCTCTATACTTATGCGGCCTTCTTTGAAGGGCTAACTCGGGTCGATAACAACGCGAAGCCCGTGCCTATGTTAGCGGAGCGCTGGGAGTCTGAAAGCCAAACATCGTGGCTGTTTTACCTCAGGCCCAATGTTACATTTTCTAATGGTGAGCCGGTGGATGCGTACGCTATCGCTGCAACGTATGCGGTTATGCAAACGGACTTGGGTAAGACCTACCCAGTTACCCGAGAGCTCGCTGGTATTGTTGGTGTTGAGGTAGTGGATAGCTCTACTGTTCGCATTAGAACATCTGCTCCTGATGCGTTGTTACCGCACAAGGTCGCCGCCCTAAAAATTGTACCGCCGAAGTATTGGTCTGAGGTTGGAGCGGAAGGGTTTTCTGCTGCGCCAATAGGTTCAGGGCCTTTCGTAATTAAGGATTACACTGCTGCACGGATGGAGCTTGTTCGCTCGCCCACTGCTTGGCGTCAGCCAATACTAGATGGCGTTGAATTAATTGCGGCGGCAGAGTCTGTTGCGCGTATTCAGGGTGTGCTTTCCGGACGGCTACATATTGGATTGCAGATGGGGCCGGACGAAATTCCGTTGGTTGAGGCGGCCGGACATCAGATGGTTGTGGGCGTTGATCCTAGTATGCAGGTGCTCGCATTTATTACGGAAAAGGATTCTCCCCTAAAAGACGTGCGGGTCCGCCGGGCCCTAAACTATGCCGTTGATAGGGGTGGGATTTCACAAGGCCTGTTGGGTGGTTATGTAAAGATGGCGACGCAGACAACGCCAAGCTTTGCGTTTGGCTGGGATCCTAGTTTGGAGCTGTGGCCATATGACCCAGATAAGGCGAGAGCGCTTCTGACCGAGGCTGGCTATCCGGATGGCTTCTCGTTTACAGCTGAGATTTTATTGGGGAGTGCGTCATATTCGCCTCAGGTCTATCAGCAGGTTGCTGCAGATTTAGCGAGGGTCGGGGTTACGCTATCGCTTCGCCAAATACCGGCAACCCAGTATGCGCGTGGCGTGTACCAAGGGGACTGGGCCGGGGAGGCAATCGGTATCGACTACGGTGTCAATCCATCACTGGATTCGTTGACGCCGTTGGTCCGTCATTCCTGTCTTTGGATTACGCCGTGGTTCTGCGACGAATCTGTTTTACCGCTCCTTGCTGAGGCAGAGGCAGCCTTTGACTTGGAGGAGCGCCGGGTGCTGACGCAGGGCGTGATGCGTTACCAGCTCAGTCTGGCGCCTGCGATCCTACTCTATGAGACGGCCCGGTTTGACGCCGTAAATAGTGCTGTTGAGGGGTACGGTATTTCTGTTGGCCATATCGACTATGATAAAATCAGCATTAGCGACTAAACTGTCTATTCTCGACCGATTTTCTAGCCTGCGAAATAGTCATTCAGTGCGCACTTTGTCTCTTTTGTAGACCCATATGCACGCCGTCTTCTAGAGTGCCGAAAGTACTCGCTCGATGGGCGTGATTATATTGAGGTTAGGCAATGAGCGTTCTAAGTCCAGATAAGGCGAACCTCGAAGGCGAGGTCGACGTTTTGGTCGTCGGGGGCGGCGGATGCGGGCTTACTGCGGCCTTGTCGGCTAATGAAGCTGGAGCTGATGTCCTCGTCTTGGAGCGGGATTCCTCGGCGCTTGGTACGACAGCCATGTCTACGGGTCTTATTCCGGGCGCGGGGAGTCGGTTTCAGAGGGAAAAGGGAATTGAAGACTCTGCAGACCTGTTCACAGCCGACCTGTTGCACAAAACTAAGGACCAGACTGATCATGATATCGCGGCTCACATGTCTTCTGTTTCTGGGCCTACGGTCGAATGGCTAGTTGATTCCTGCGGCGTTCCATTATCGTTGGTCGATTCCTTTGACTACCCAGGCCACACCAAACGGCGCATGCATGGGACCCCAAATCGCACTGGGTCTGAGCTCATGGGGGCACTTCATGACGCCATGGCGCGCAACAGTTTAGATGTCGTGTTAGAAGCGCCGGTGACTGACCTCTTTGCCGATGACTCGGGTCGAGTCCACGGTGTCAGAATTACGAGACCGGACGGCACAATTGAAGACCTTGGGTGCAAGGCCTTGATTCTTGCGTGTTGTGGTTTTGCAGGTAGCAACGAGATGCTTCAGAAATATATTCCTGAAATTGTTGAAGCAGAGTTTTTTGGACACCCCGGCAACAAGGGGGATGCAATTCGCTGGGGACGGGACTTAGGTGCGGCAGTCGGTGATATTCACGCCTATCAAGGGCATGGCGGCTTGGCATATGGCCAAGGTGTGCCGATCTTGTGGGCGCATATCATGGAAGGGGGCTTCCAGGTAAATGCCGGAGGCAAGCGCTTCTCCAACGAGGCCAAGGGGTACTCAGAGCAGGCCGTTGAGATTGTCGCTCAACCTGACCATTTTGCCTGGAGTATCTACGATGAACGGTGCCACGAGGTGATGAAAGAATTCGACGATTACCGCGATGCTCTAAAAGCTAATTGTGTTCGGAAGGCAGAGACGTTTGATGAGCTCTCAAAATTAACAAAGCTGCCCGATGTACTACACGATACCATTACCGAAGTTGAGGTGATGACGCGCGGTGAGAAGTCTGACTCATTCGGTCGAGATTTTACCGGCCACCCAGTCCTTAAAGCGCCCTACTATGCCGTTAAGGTGAGTGCAGCCTTATTCCATACCCAAGGTGGCTTAATTGTCGATAACAGTGGTCGAGTGAAACGAGAAGACGGGTCATTATTGCCGAATCTCTTTGCCGGCGGTGGGGCTGCGCGAGGGATCTCTGGGCCGTCATGCTGGGGTTATATGGCAGGGAATGGCTTGCTGACCGCGACGGCATTTGGATGGCTATCCGGTACCGCTGCGGCTAAGACTGTTCGGTAAGCGTCGACCTGCTACACTCTAATTTAAGACTTATTTATTCAGCGTACGACTATCGGCTGGGGGGCCGCCTAAATGTCTTCTGTACCATCAACATATGGGGAATTTCGCGCCGGCTGGCGCGTTTTGTTTGGCGCTATCATTGGAGTGGCTGCTGGGCTTACGGGAATCGTCTTCTACACGCACGGTGTGTTTGTCGTTCCTATCACGCAGGAGTTTGGATGGGGCCGTGGAGCAACACAGTTTGCCTTTTCCTTTGTGATGATCAGTGCGGCTTTGACCGGGCCGTTCATTGGCACCCTCACGGATAAATACGGCGCACGGAAACTCGCACTTATCTCTTTGTTTGCATTGAGCTTCTCGTTTGCTGCTTTATCGCTGACCACGGACCAAATTTGGACATACTATACCCTGTGGATTGTCATGGCTGTCGTAGCCGCTGGAACGTTTCCTGTCACATGGACCCGTGGCGTCATCACTTGGTTCGATGGTAACCGTGGTTTAGCGCTTGGCATGACTATGATGGGGACGGGGCTCGTTGCCGCTGGTGGGCCGCTCTACGCAGCTTGGCTAATTGAGTCATTCGGCTGGCGGGTGGCTTACCAAGCCATCGGCGCGACACTCTTGGTAGTTGCCTTTCCCGTAGCGTATTTTTTCTTTAGAGAGCGGGGAGCCGCGGAAGTTGCTCAGCATTCACCCTCTGCGAACCATGGCATGGAACCAAAAGAGGCGTTTTTCAGCTATCAATTTTGGGTCATGGGGATCGCGCTTCTCTTTATTTGCTATGGCGTTGGCGGATTGATTTCGAACTTGGTGCCTATGTTGATGGATAAGGGCTTTCAGGCGACAGAAGCTGCGTCTTATGCGGGTTTAGTTGGAACCATGGTCATCGTAGGGCGGCTTGTTGTGGGCTACCTGATAGACCGCGTGTGGGCGCCGAAGATTGCTTGTATCTTTCTCATTCTTCCAACGGTGTCTTGTATACTTCTGGCGCAAGACCAGCTCACCCCACTAATGATTACCATTTCAGCTTTGGCTGTTGGTCTTGCTGCTGGCGCCGAGCTCGACATTATTGCTTATATGACCAGTCGCTACTTTGGTATGAAACATTACGGCAAATTATATGGCGGTCAGTTTGTCTTTTTCGCCATTGGGTCCGGTGCAGCTCCTGCAGTATTCGGTTCAGCTTACGACATGACTGGAAGCTACGAGTTCATCCTCTATTCGACGGCTATTTTATTCGTTTTGGGAGCCTTAATGATGTTGCTTATGGGGCCGTACCCTGTGTTTAGGGACGCCGAGTGAGTAAGCCATTTTCCGGAAAGCTCGCCGTTATCACTGGTGGGGGCTCTGGAATTGGAGCGGCGTGCGCTAAGCTTCTAAGCGAGCAAGGCGCCACAGTCGTTATTGGCGACGTAAAAGCTGATCCAGGCTCTCCCAACTTCCTCGATGTGACGGATAGGGAGTCCGTAGTAGCGTTCTTCACCGCTTTGGACCGTGCGCCAGAGATCCTTATTACTTGTGCGGGCGGCGCGTCACGTAAAGCGGTACTTGATGTTAACGAGGTTCACATGGAGCTTACCATGGCACTCAATTTTGGTGGGTTCTGGCGGTGCGCACAGGAGGCTGCTCGGCGGGCAATCGATGAAGATAGCGGCCTTTCCATTGTTCACGTCGGCTCCAGTTTGTATCAAGGTCCTGCGCCGGAGTTGTCACACTTCGCTGCGGCTAAGGCGGCGAGTATCACAATGGTCCGCTGCCTAGCGCAAGAGCTTGCTTCTCAAAATATTCGCGTCAATGCGGTTATTCCTGGGCCAGTGGAAACGCCAGCCACGACCCCGGTCTGGGATGCCCGTCCCGGCATGCGCGAAGCGCTCCGTAAGGCCCTACCTTTGGGTAATATAGGTGATGCGGACGATGTCGTTCCTGCGATCTTATTTTTGGCGTCGCCGAGCGCGGCCTGGGCGACAGGGACAATCCTGGCAATTGACGGCGGCTTGAGCGTGTCGCCGTGATTCGGTGGCTGGTGGTTGGCGCTGGGCACGCTGGGAAGTGCCATATAGCGGCAATTGATCAGGTTATCGGAGCAGAACTCGTGGGCGTTGTCGATACGAATGCAGACATTGATGCAAATGCGCCAATATTTGATAACCTTGCTACTGCGATTGCAGAAACCAAACCAAACGCGGTCATCATTGCTACGCCTAATGACACCCAACTAGCTTTGGCTCGTGTAGCAATTGATGCCGGGCTACCAGTGTTATGTGAGAAGCCCGTTTGCAACTCTTTTGAAGATGCTAAGAAGCTAGCGCTGTTCTCTGGTCAGTCGAAGGTTCCAGTTGGCGTGGTTCTTAATCAACGAGCACAGTTACATAGTCGTTGGATTAAAGGTTTGGTTCACTCTGGTGTGTTTAGGCCAGAGCAAGCCGTATTCTCTGCTAACTTACCTAGGTTGACGGGATGGCATGCTGACCCGACTAGGTCTGGAGGCGGCCTACTGCGAACGGTCGGTCTACATTATATCGATCTTCTGATTTGGTGGTTGGGGCGACCATCTCTTAAATATGCAAAGCTTTCGGGATCTCCACAAGAAAACAAAATCGACGTTGCGGTGGAGTTCTCGGCCAGTTGCCGCGCACAGATTAATATCACCGCGGTCCATGAGATAGGCTCCGGACCGGTTAAATGCACCCTTGAATCAAAGAGCGCATGTCTTGAGATGCATGGCCACGAAATCATGTCAGTGGATGGTTTGCCTGAGCCTCCACCACTAGAACCGATTGGGGAGGGGTTGTTCTTTGGTCCGGGACATCAAGTCGTTGTCGAAGAGGCGACGGCATCGCTCGCGCAGTCAAAAGGTTTCCCCATCAACGTGATGGATGTGTTCCCGGCATTGTCTTTGATCGAAGAAATATACGCAGGGGGCCGCAGCTAGCCCCGCCGCCTATTTAGATTCAAACGCAAACATTGTTGCTGTTTGTCCAGCATCTACCAGGCCGTCTAAATGCACTTTTGCTGCATATGTACCGCGGACGTAATAATCGGCAAAAGCCAACGTTGCCGATTTTAATGTGCTCAATTGTTCTAGCATGGGCGTTGACCCATCGTTGCCGCAGATCAGGCCGCCGAATCGGTGGTCAGCGCCGTCGACTACCGCCAAGTACTTATCGCCAGGTACAGCGTCATGGTAAGTATTCGCGTGAACTTCCCAAGTCGGCATCATCGGCGGAATGAAGTCTTTGGTGCCCGTCGTCACAATCATCGGATGATCGATCGTTTTAGCAGAGTTCTCATCAACAAACCCTGGCATGTAACCGGGTGGTGACACGGCGATTACAGATTTGAAGCGTGGGTCTGGTTCGTATACAGGGGCGTTGTCATCATCACGTGAGTATGTCGTGGCTCCGGCTGCAGACTGCGCTGTTAGCCCACCATAGGAATGCCCGGCAGCGATAATAGTTGATAAATCAAGTGTGTCCGTTAGTTCTGGAATAGCGGTCGTGATTTGATCCAGAAGATCGAGGCTGTGCACCATATCTAGGCGGCGTTCCTGCCAAATAACGTGTTGCGGATAGTCGCCTGCTTTTGAGCCCGGCTCTGCGTCAAGGTGACGTGGTTGTATGACGGTGTAACCGTGGCTGGCCCAATGAGCGACGAGTGGGTCGTTTCCGTCTAGTTCGCATCTGAAGCCATGAGAGAACACGATCAGTGGTGATCTATCGACGTCTACTGGGCGCGCAACTTGAATGGTGAGCGGTTCGACCCGTTCCGGTGTGTTCAGTTCTAGGTCGCGTGTATATGCTACGGTGTAAGGGCCATCGGTACCATCGTATGTGGTGACGTGGTCCGCGCTTAGACCTGCCATCGGTATAGAGGTAACGAGGCATGCAGCAGCAATCGTCGACCCGAATTTTATCATTGCTCTGCTTTACGCCGACACTTGGCGGGTGCCAAAGACACCTTTGTAAAGCCACGCTAGGGCAAGCCAAACGGGGATTGCCAGAACAAACGCTGCAATTAGTCCCGTATTCGCGAATACGACCGAAGCCAGGATCACACCAATGATCAAGAATAGTATGTCAGCTAAAAACCAGCCTAAACTCTTTATAATTCTTAATAATGACATAAACTTAACTCACTATTTATTGGTCAAAGAGCAACTGTCTCATATCTGGCCGCTTTTGTTGCAGGATGCAAGGCAGATAAGATCACTCCCATCAATTTCTTAACTGGGGTATCGCTATGAGATCGTTACTGACCGTCTGTCTGGTCTTTTTGGTGGCATCCATAAACGCGCCTACCCGCGCAGGCGTGGAATTCATGACCGTAGAAGGCTACGGTGGTGTTCCCTTGAACGTCATGACCGCCGGTGACCCAGAGAAACCCGGCATCCTTTTTATTCATGGCATGGCTCAAGCATCGCAGGCTTTTCGTCTCCAGTTTGACTCAGAGCTAGCCGATAATTTCTACCTTGTCGCCTTTGATATGCGTGGCCACGGTTTGTCCGGCAAGCCATGGCAGCCAGACCTTCTCGTGCCTTCTCAGGCTTGGGCTGGCGATGTTGCTGCCGTTATGGCGGTTACTGGGTTAGATAAGCCAGTCGTTGTCGGGTGGTCCTACGGTGGGTTCGTCCTCTCTGATTATGTACGTCACTATGGTACCGATAACCTTGCCGGTATAAATTTGGTTGGGTCTTTGGGTGGTTTGGTACCGCGTTCACCATTTCCGCCGTCAGATGATATTAAAGCCATTATGGAGAATTCCGCTCGGACGCGATCCCTTAATCTTCGAGATAATATTTTGGCAGCTGAGAACACGGCTAAGACGTTCTATACAGACAGGATGACTCAATCCGACAAAGACGTGCAGATTGCAATGGGGGTAATGATGCCTGCCTATGTGCGTCGCGCTATGGCGGGCCGTAAACTGGATAATACGGACATCGTAAATCAAGTTACAGTGCCTGTGCTTTTGTCGCGAGGGTCAGGAGACATCATGATGCCCGCCAACGATACGGACGTGGCTATGGTTGCGCTGACGGATTCCACTTTTTCGTTCTATGAAGACACTGGACACTTGCCGTTCTTTCAGCACCCTGAACGCTATAACGCGGAGTTATCCGCGTTCGCAAACCGAGTTATGTTCGAAGATTAATCAAGCAAGAATCAAACTTTGATGTGCTGCCATTTTCCGAACTGCCAAACCCCAGCATATATAATTGTAGTGATAAGGCGGTAGATGATGAACCATGCCCAAACGCCCAGCAGGCCATAGCCGAGATAGGGACCGACCACATAGGCTAGCGGCAAGAATAAAAGCCACTGTAAACCGACCGAGATTTTGGCAACCATTTGGGCGGCCCCTGCGCCTTGAAGACCGCTCAGCAAAATCATTGAGACTGCTTCAAACCAGATTGTCATACCAACCAAGATCAACGGTGGTCGCGCCATTTCTATAACGCTAGGGTCAGTTAGAAAGATCGCGAGGATTGGTGCGGGGAAGAAGATCATGGGAACACCAATAGTCCCCATGACTGCGATACCCACTTTGACCACATCCCAGCCCCAGGCTTTTGCATCGTCTGGGTCGCCTCGGCCAAGCGCTTGGCCAACCATAGAGGCGCAGGCAATGCCTAAGCCAAGGCCCGGTAGGAAAGCTGTTTGAGAGACGTTCATCAGCACGCTCGCGGCGGCCAGTTCTGACGTACCGATTTGGCCGATGATGAGGAAAAGGGCTGTAAACCCGGCTGCAAAAAAGAACTGCTGAATGGAAGCGGGAATCGATATACGTAGAATGCCCAGCAGTGTTTCGCGTCTTGGTAATCGATCCAAAAACCCTCGATCACGCGCGAGATGCCAGGCCTGAAACGCATATAGCCCCGTGCCGACAAAGATAGAGATGGTTGTGGCAAGACCTGCGCCTTCCGCCCCCAGCGTGGGTGCACCGAGATTGCCAAATATGAGGACCCAGTTCAGGAAGATGTTTATGGCATGCATCACGATCAACGTGCGCATGTAGATCATCGACATATTGATACCGTTCCAGAAACCTCTAAAGGAGTAGTTCATTGCTATTGCGACGGTGCCGAGAATGCGAGCCTGGAGATAGGGCACACCATTTTTGACAACGTCTGGATCGTTGTCGAGAAGTGGAAAACCGAGTGGTGCGGCGTAATAGAGAACCAAAGTCAGTGGTATGCCTATGATCAGGGCGAGGAAGAGGCCACCGTTTAATGGAATGGCGGTTTCATTCTCTTTCCCTTCACCCTTACGTCTGGAGGCTATAGCTTGAACCCCGGTGCCTAGCCCTAAAATAATCGCGATGGCCATGAAATTGGTGAAGCTGGCAAGGCCTACAGCGGCAAGGGCTGTAGTGCTGACGCGCCCGACCATGGCTGTATCGA
>Ga0302118_10000499_pt1 | contig 18640 bp, 27 predicted proteins | sample AG5_331_MG_FD_203126 | JGI IMG/M metagenome (GOLD analysis project Ga0302118, IMG submission 203126) | Marine microbial communities from Western Arctic Ocean, Canada - AG5_33.1 | ecosystem: Environmental > Aquatic > Marine > Oceanic | place: Canada: Western Arctic Ocean | collected 2017-10-01 | reverse complement strand
TCTTCATCTGCATGAATATCTAAGAACTCTTCCATTCCTTTAACATTACCCTTGTCAATAATATCATAATACTCTTGCTGAACATCTTGATCTTCAGGCATCCATTTCTCAATCTTGTTTAAAGCTAATTCAATTTTACCTTCATTAACTTCACTTACCATTCCGCCATGATCAAACTGAGATTTATTAACATTAAATATTCTACCGTCTTCTCCTTTTAGTTTTAAAATATACCCGTTGTTATCCAAGACCTCAGCAGAGCCGCCCATGTATTTAAGTTTAGTACCTTTTTTGATTTTCTTGAAATCCTTAAGCTCTATCTTTTTCATATAGTCTTTAGAGAATGTCTCAAATAATTTAATATATTTCATCATCCTTTATTTTTATTTAATACCTAAGAAGTCAGCAGCTGCTTTCTTTAATTCATCATAAGTATATTTGTCAGTTAATGCGTCATCCAAAATAGTACCTCCTTTTTTACCAATAGCATACATTGATTTGTGATCAAATCCTAACCACGGGCCAACGAATTCATCGGTTGCTTTTAATCCTAGATCAACTGATAATGTCCATGCTAAAGATCTTCTTCCTAAGAATTGGTCATTGTAACCTAATTTACCGGCTTTGATATAACCTGATGCATTTACTGCTTCATTTAATTCAGTTTCTTTATCTGAAAAGTTTTCGTCTAACTGTTTAATGTACTTCATAATTTTGTTTATTTTGTTTATTTTAGCTCATTTTGTATTTTTCAATTCTAGCATCAATTTTTGCTTTCTTAGCTTTTAACTGAGTATATTCTTTTTCTTGCTTCATCATAATAGAACCATACTTATCTGCCATCACACCACCTTCTGGTTCAGCTTCTTGTTCCATGTCTCTAAGTGTTTGAGCCATTATGTCAACGTAATTGGCTATGTCTGTAGTTATATCTGATTGTGAATCTAATAAATCCATATACTTATTAAAACTAATTCTACGTGATTTTACTTCAGCTGATTTAAATTTAGGTAATTCCATTATTGCTCGTGTACGTCTAAATGCCACAAGAACTGGATCATTAAGATCTGTGGCTTCATTAATTACTGATTCTTTTACAAATACAATAAAAGATTCTCCATCTGCATTAGGATCCTCTAATTCTTTAAAATCTACTTTATGCTTATTTAATATCTTTTTGGTTTCAGGCCAGGAGCCGTTAGCATAAGAATAAAGAATGATTGTATTTTCATCATCAGGATTAACACCAGCCTTTTTCCAAATATTTTTGGTTGCGTTATCAGCATCATCGAGCCAATCAATCTGAGAACCTTGCTTTTCTAAATCTTTAATTGCTTTATCTGCATCAGGCGCTTTACTTTCAGTAACTGATTCTTTAATACTATCTACATATTTAGTTGCAGCAGCCATTGCACTGTCAATATCGTTGAATATATTTTTACCTGGTATAGGCCTAGCACTCCTAGCTCCTCGAAGGTGAACGTTACCTGATGAAAATACATCTATCATAGCGCCATCTCCATAAGTATTTCTTTTTCTTAATACTGGAATTTTCTCCCCACCGCCAAAAAGAGAGTCCATCATGATCTCATATTTTCTATTTAATTTAAACTTACCAAAAGTATCAGTTAGTTGTTTAATAAGATCTGCATCACGAGCTTCATTAACTCCATCATTACCATCCATCGTATCATGAACTGAATTTAGGTTTTTAACTGAATCTGAAATTTTAGAATACATCCAAGCATCTAATGTTTGACCTTGTGACATTCTATCTTTAATCATATCAGCATAGTCAGCTATTCTTTCAAGATCGGTATTTGCCATTTTATTTAAACCACCTACAGTATCTTCACTTTCAGTAACTGATTCATTTTCCATTACATAAACATAATCTTCGCCGTCTTCCTTTGCTTTCTTCTTAGCCCATTTCTGAGCATCTGGCCATGACATTCCGTTTGGGATTTGCCACTCATCAGATCCATCACGATTATATGAAAACATCCATCCACCATATCCTTTAGGTTTCTTACCATGAGATCTTACGTATCTTTCGGTTTCAATCTTAGCAACTTCGGTAACAACTGATTCACTAAACAATCTCTTGCCGGTGTTATCTTCTAAATGTAATAGTGCTTTAGGGTATTTCTCTTGCATTACATTAAATGTAGCAGGAGCAACGCCTGGTGTAGAAACAGGTTCTTGGTGTATTACTTTACCATCCTGAACTACTACTATCACAGCAGGATAACTTCCCTTCTTTGCCGCTTTATGCACAGCAGATCTTTTTGCCTCATTAACAGCGTCAAATGATTGTATGTATTTCATTTTAATTTATTTGTTTTAATCTTATCTTTAATCTTATCTATTGGTAAAATAGAATAATCATCCCAGTAACAAAAAATGAACTGAGGTGATTTTCCTTTTAAAATTATTTCTTTACCCATCCTCTGAAGAGATCCCAGTTTCTAGTTAAGAATACACCGAAAGCAATTCCAGCATATATCTTATAACCGAATACCCATAAACCTAATCCTATTCCTAATGATAATAGAGCAGAGAAACCCTTTGAGTCAATCCAACTTACTACTTTTCCAAATAATTCTTTTGCTTTTTCCATCTTTTAAATTTATTTTTTTGTTTAATATAAAATAGTAATCTCTCCTAATGCGGCATCAGTACCTGCATCTATAATTTGTTTAAAGCTAAACGGAAATACTGTACCAGAAGTAAATCCACCTATAATAACATTAACATCATCCAAACCAACAAATTCAATTGTTTTTGAAGCGGCCTGTGTTCCTGTTGATGTTTTAACTGCTCTAGGATATCTATTATTTGGAGATGAGTTTAAACTTAAACCAAGTCCTAATGTAGCTACAGTTATAGTAGCTGTTCCAGTTTCTGCTCCTCCTATTTCTTGTAATGTTAATACATCAGCAGCAGTATAACCAGTACCTCCGTTTAATACATTTACTATTCTTAATAACCCATTTGTAATATTAGCTTCAGTTATGAATAAATCTATCTTATCGGCAATTACTGTAGCTCCGCCATTTAATACATTCATTGCTGCTTGCATATTAGCTACAGAAACACTGATAATTTCACCAGCTACATATCCTGATCCTACTCCGCTAATTTGAGTTCTTGTTACAGATCCGTTTGTTACTGTTAATAAAACTGTAGCACCAGTTCCTCCTCCGTTTGAAGTAGTCGTAAGCGCTGTGGTTGTTCCTGAAACAATGTTTGTCCCAGTTGCAGTATCTCTTACAAAAGAATAAGCTGAATTGTCAACATTATAACCTATTATTCTACCGTTTTGAAAAGCTGTAAAACCAGCAGTTGGGTTAATTACTGAATTAGCAATTAAAATACCAGTAGGTGTTGTATCTATTTGTACAATTGCACCGTTTCCAGTTCCACCTGAAACACTACATTGGATAGGTCCGTTTAGGGTGGAAGAATATCCTACACCTAATGATGTAACTGTTGCAGTCTTAACGTCTGATCTTAGTGGAGTTATACTAGTATTCCTTTGCGCATTTGTTGCTATTCCTAGATCAGTACCAAATGCCCAATCAGTTGCACCTGCACCACCAGTCTTAGCTTGTCCGTATGATAAATTCATAATTTATGTATTGTTTTTCTTTATTTATTCAACTAAGCTTAATTCTTTCTGGACTTGTGTTGAATGTTTACAAGCTCCGCGAAATTTACCTGCTGGACAATCACATGAGAATTTGCCATTTCGGTTTGTTACAGTATATTTATCGCCTCTTGATCCAGTAATTGTATAAGTCTCTGATTTTTGATTTGCATAAGGATTTGTAACCTCAACATCATTAAATGATATATGATCCTCGACTGGGATCCATCCTGGGAATAAGTATTTTTGCCCACCTATTGTTGCAAAGGCAATACTCATATGTGATTCTATTTTATATTTTGCCATTTCCGTTTTGATACTTTTTATTATTGTGAGATTATCATTTCTATAATGTTATTAATATCTTCTCTGCCTTGCCATCCAACAACATCATCATCGATTTGCAAAACATCCTTAGTTGCAAAGTCTCCGTTTGGATTAAAGATTGCAATTTCAAATGATGAGAACGATTCAGAATTTTTAAGATCTTCTCTTGGTGTACAGTATGCCCCAAAGCCTGCTGAAACTGAGATTTCCCAATCGTTATCAAATACATGATGTGCATTAATCATGTGATGGTGATCTTTGAAAATAAGGTCTTTAAATTGTATCATGGTTATTTCTTTTATACTGATAATCCTTTTTCTTTACGCTCAGCTATTTTTTTCTCTAAATTTTCGCAAACTTCTTTGTAACGATCCTCGCCTTCTGATGCTCTAACAGATTCAGCTTTTAATAAATTGTCCTTTAGGTCTCTGATCATTATTACTTGATCACCTAACTCTACTTTGAAATTTCCGATTGTTTTTACTGTTCTGTTTCCCATGTGTTATTTATATTTAATTGTTGATTTTGCTTTTCTAACTAAAAGTAATGATTCACGTTCTGTTATACCTAACTTTGTACTAAGGAATTCTGCAAATTCCATATTAAAAGATTTATAATTATTAATGTATTGCTTGTAATACTTTTTAATCTCTAAAGGGTTGATTTGTGTTTGAACCATGTATTGTTTGTTATTTAATTATAGTATAAATATAATACTTTTTTTGTGATTCTGAACTATAGTTTCACGTTATTTTCAAAAAGTTATTAACAATTTAATATCCCATAACAGCAGCAAATGTTAATGCTAGTATGCCACCTCCTATTAATGCTTTCCAGTACCACTTCTTAACATAATCATCTTCCCATACTACACAATGAAAAACAAAGCTTAAGAAAATAATAAACAGTATAGCAAAGATATTCATTATAGATCCCATTAGTACTTTCTGTTGAATGTGGTATTATAATTGATTTCATGTTTAATAGGTTCTGCTTTTCCATTAAGAACATCTAATAACATTGTTTTTAATCCTTCAAAGCCTTCTGGTTTTTCTTTAAATCTAGTTTGAAATAATTCAGTACCAAAACCAAAATCCATTCTACCAGTTGAAGATGATTTACCACATCTACCCATCCATGGATTTCTTGCTGGTTGAAATACAGTAATACCATACCACTGACCACCTGTTATTTGTACTATTATACCTTCTACTGAGGTACTACTCTTAATCGGTTTTTGTTTAATAATTTCTATCATAATCTTTTTTTAAGTTAAACTTCTAATACTAATTGATTGTTAAAAGGTAGATAATTTTCTAATAGAGAATTATCATCATCTTTATATTTTAATACTGCTACTTCTTTAGCCTTTGCTTCTACTTCTATATCTACAGCATGACCATAATCATTTATCTTTTCATAAATAAAATCTGCATGAGCTTGTGCTTTACAATCTGGATCCTCGAATGTTCTTCGGCATGATGAGTAATGAAATAAAGGTTTTACATTATGATAATGCCATGTAGTCATTGCTAATTCAAATGCTTCTTGTTCAGATAAACCACCAGGTTGAAATCTGTGATGGTGAAAGTCAAAAGTAATAGGTACCTTTACTTCAGAAAAGATACCGTCATATAGATCTTGTACAGAATACATAGATCCTTTATCATCATTTTCTACAACTAATCTTGCTTGAGCTGATACTGAAAGGTTTTTGTAATTGTTAGACCACCTTTGTAATGTAGCCTTTTTATCTCCATAAACTCCGTTGCAGTGAATATTAATAGGATAATAATTAGATTGCTCTAATCCCATAATATCCATAATCTCTGCTGTTTGATTGAGTTCTTTTGTAGTTTTAGTAACTAATACAGGATTAGGAGATCCTAGAACATTGAAAGGGCCAGGATGAAAACTAAGACGTTGTCCATATTTTATAGCCAGTGCACCAGCGCCTTTTAGAATTGTAGATATTTTTTGGTAGTCTGGTAAATCTTTGAGTTCATACTCTGACATCCATGGGAACATGTTTGATGACATACGATAGACTTTAAATCCATTCTTTTCATTCCATTTAATAATTTCTACAAGATCTCTGATGTTTTGTAATGCAAGATTGCTTACATGCGGTAATCCGCCAGATTGAAACGTTGCCTTTCTGCATGTTCGATTAACAGTAATTGGTATTTGTCGTAAGTTTAAATTAATACAACAGTAACCTAATTGAGTCTTTGGATTCATATAGTGGTATTTAATTTAAATATAACAAAAAATATGATCATCTGAAAGTAAATTCTTAATTAGTTATTATAACAACACCATGCAGTTAAAATGTACTTGTCACTTGATTCAGGCATGCACCCTTTGTGAACATAAGGCCATGATGCTGGGTGAATTATTAGTTTTCCTGTTTGCGGTTTTACTTTAAAATAATCATCATCACCTTCTTCTTTAAAATAAAATGCAGTTTCTCCACCTTCTTCTACATCGTTAAGATAAAGAATAAAAACAAATAATCTATCTTTTGTACTTGGTCCAAATTCTTCGAGATGAAAAGAATTAAAATGACCTAATCCTTTATCATATTTTTGAATTTGAAATACAGGATAAAATGTTTGATCTATAATAATTGATTTATTATCAAATTCGCCATAAGGAGAAAACTCATCTAAATACTGTACATTAAACTGATTAAATTTATTTGCTATCAAATTAACTAATTCTCTATCTTCTGGCTCGGTACCTTTTATAATATCATAATCTGTAGATTTTTTATGATTAACTAAATTACCGTAACCGCCTTCATTGGCTAAGTTATTTTTTATAGCATATTCTTGTCTATCAATTATTCGTTGGCATTCTTCTTTTGTGAATGCATTTTCAAAAACTCCTATTGTATCTTTAAATTTCATATTCTTATTTTATATTATTACTATTCTGTTTCCAATCTATCCAAAATCCAATTGCTACCATTAAATGTAAAAAGATTGATAAACTGTATTCATAAAAGTCGTGCCAAGTAGCAAAGTGCAAATGGACATGCCCTATTATCCAAAAGGGAATAGCCATCTGTTGACTATACCAGATTAAAAAGAACACTGTAAACTTTTTCATTATATTATTTATCTGCTGCCTCCTTATCTTCTAACTGTGCAAACTCATCCTGTGTTATTTCTACTTGTACCCATTCTTGATAAGCTACATTAAACGGTAAGTATGTATAATATTCAGTTATACCTCCACTAACAGCTTCTTCTCGTTTTATCCAAATTAGTATTTTCATAATTTATTTTTTTGCTCCAATGATTTCATCAATGATTCCGTACTTAACTGCTTCTTCTGAATTTAACCAAAAATCTCTAGTTGCATCCTTTGCTACTTGCTTTGCAGTTTTTCCACAATACTCCCCAAGTAACTTAAAAAGAATATCATTAACCTTTTTCCATTCTTTCATATCAATTTCAGCATCTTGTATATTTCCACTAAAACCGCCTGATGATTGATGTAACATTGTAGTTGAATGTCTTAATGAACTTCTCTTACCCTTTGTCCCTGCTCCTAATAGAACCGATCCCATAGATGCAGCCATTCCTGTATTAACTGTTCTGATATCTGATTTAATATATTCCATAACATCAACCATAGAGAGCCCTGATTTAACAGATCCACCTGGTGAATCAATATGCATAGTGATATCTTTTTTATCTACGCTATCTAAAAACATTAACTGAGCTTGTACGATTGTAGACATTCCATCATTTACTGGCCCTGCTACCCAAAGTAACCTATCAGCCATTAACCTTGAGAAAATATCAATTTGCGTTGCTCTCATTTCTCTCTCTTCTAAAATATAAGGAGTCATTGAGTTTTCAATTTGCTTCTCGTAGTAATTTAATTTTGATGAGCTTACGTTATGATCACTCATTGCATATTTTTTAAATTCTGTTCCGTAATTCATTATTCTTTTATGTTTGTTATATCAATTATTAATTCTCCTTTTGTACTTTTAACATTAATACCACCACCTTCTTTTAATTCTCCTTTAAGAATTAATTCTGATATCTTATTTTCAATTAATCGTTCTACAGTTCTACGTAAAGGTCTTGCGCCATATTTAGGATCATAACCTTGATTTAAGATTATAGTTTTAGCTCCTTTAGATATTTTAAAAGTATAGTTACCGACTTCTTCTAAGTTTAATGCAAGTTCTTTACATTCTTTAGTTAGAATATCCATTACATTATCTTCAGTTAATCTATTGAATACTACAATCTCATCGATTCTATTTAAAAATTCTGGTGAAAATTTACCTTTAAGTGCTTTTCTTAAAATAGATTTTTCTTCTTCGGCTTGATCAACCATTTTAGAAGAACTTTCAAATCCAATACCTTGACCAAAATCTTCTAATTTCCTAGACCCAGTATTAGATGTAAGTATTACTAAACAATTTCTAAAATCAACAGTCCTACCTAATGAATCAGTTAATTGCCCATCGTCTAACATTTGTAGAAGTACATTGAATACATCTGGATGAGCTTTTTCTACTTCATCAAATAATATAACGGAGTGTGGCTTTCTCTTTACCTGCTCTGTTAAAAACCCACCACCTTCAAATCCTACATAACCTGGAGGAGCTCCGATTAATTTTGAGGTAGAGTGAGATTCCATATACTCGGACATATCAACCCTAATTAATGATTCTTCATTATTAAAAAGATATTCAGTTAATTCTTTTGCTAATTGAGTTTTACCTACACCAGTTGGTCCTAAGAAAATAAAGTTACCCATTGTTCGGTTTCTTTTTCTAATACCTACTCGGTTTCTTTGGACAGTTACTGCAATTTTATTTACCGCTTCTTCCTGTCCGATAACTTTAGATGATAAGTGTTTATTAAGTCCTAGTAGATTTTTATTTTCTTTATCAGATATTTTTTCTATAGGTACACCTGTTGCTTTTGATACTACTTTTAAAACATCATCTTCAGTTATCTCTAATTGATTAACTGCCATCTGCTCTTTCCATTCAGCAATATCATTTTTAATTCTTGCCTTAAGAGTTAAGCATGCATCCCTTTCTCTGGCTGCAACTTCATATAATTGTCTGGAGACTGCTTTTCTTTTCGCATTTTCCTTTTTAACTAATTGTTCTTCAAGTACCTTAATTTTTTGTGGAACTTTCATATGAATAAGATGCTTATATGATCCTACCTCATCTAAAATATCAACTGCTTTATCTGGAAAGTATCTATCCATAACATAGCGGTCAGCTAATTTTACAATAAGATTTATTACTTCGTCTGAATATGATACACTGTGGTGCTCTTCATATTTATGTCTGATGTTTGAAAGTATTTCTATAGTTTCCTCTAATGAAGGTGGATTTACTACAACCTTTTGAAAACGTCTATCTAATGCTCCGTCATCCTCAATATTTTCTCTGAACTCATCAAACGTTGTTGCACCTATACATCTAATCTCTCCCCTAGCTAAAGCAGGTTTAATAATATTTGATGCATCCAAAGATCCTGTAGAACCACCGGCTCCGACGAGAGTATGTAATTCATCAATAAAAACAATGATATGTGGATTAAGAACTAATTCATCAACAATACTTTTCATTCTTTCTTCGAATTGGCCACGGTATTTTGTACCTGCCACGATTGTTGATAATTCTAAAGTATAAATGATTTTTCCTTGCAAAGATACAGGAACATTCCCTTCAACCATTTTTAATGCTAAACCTTCTACGATTGCAGTTTTACCTACACCAGGTTCTCCTACTAAAACAGGATTGTTTTTTCTTCGCCTACCTAAGATTTGTATTACTCTTAGTATTTCATCGGTCCTTCCAATGACTGGATCAAGTTTACCCTCTATTGCGGCTTTACTTAGGTTAGTACCATAAGTATCTAAAATTAAAGTAGTTTTTTTAAATTTAGGTTTTCTTTGTTGTGCTTCTTCTTCTGGATAAATTTCTCCCATAATTTTATTTAGTATAATTTAAATATAACAAAAAACTATTCATTCTGAAAGTGGTTGTTATTGTATATTAATTATACTGAGAAATAAAAAATGGTTTAAGTTAAGTTTTAACAGAAATACTCAATTCGGAAGTACCTTTAATTAAGCGATGTATAACGCCTTTAGGTATTTGGATTATCTTCATTGGCTCTAATGACTGAGGTAATTCATTATCAAATTGAAATTGCCAATCGTTTTCATTTAATGATTCTATCCAACGATCTTCATCATCAGCATGCCATTTATATAAATGTGTAGGAGACTTAGGATCAAAATGTCTAAGTACAGTATTTATAGAATACTCCTCCTGAATAAAAGGTTTAGTTTGATCTTCTATTTGTTCTATGAGTTCATCGTTGGCTTCTTTACCACACTTACAGTTATTACAACCGCAACCCATTACTTTACTTTATAAGATTTAAGAAGATCTTTTAATTCTACAATATCAGCAGGATTTAATGATACATAATCCATGCCAACATTTATCTGCATGCATTTTCTTCCTAGACCAAAATCTTCAATACCTTTAGGCCCAACGAAAGTAGTTACCAAAACATTTTTATCACCTTTAAGTCCACCTTGATTCCATGAACCAATATCAGTCCCTTCTGTAATAGATCCGTTTTCTTCTTCATCATCTTCTAGGGGTAATGCAATAGCTTTAGCAGGAAGTTCAGTAGATACATCATGTATAGCAGATCCAACAGCTACTGATTCACTTAAACTTTTTAATAGTGCCATTGCTTTTTTATATGCAATATCAATATTACCAGAGTCTTCTATATCTTTAATATCTTTTTTAGATACTAATGCTTTAGCTTCAGTTAACTTACCTTCATTAAATGATTTCATCCATTCAGCTAATATTTTTCTAGCTTCACTCTTACTCAATCCAAATGCGTCTTGTAAATAAGGAGTTGCTCCAAACATATTAGTAGCTCCGGAATCTCTTAATGCAACTAGAAAGTCAAAATACGGCTTATTTTTATCAAGCCCTTCAGTAACTAGTGATTCACCTAATGATTTTTGAAAATCTTCAGTATCAGGAATAAGATCTTCAGCACCTAATGCCTTTGCTCTCTTTACAATAAACTTAGCAGCTCTTGCTTGGTCTTTTGCTCTACCATAAGCCTGAATAGCATTCTTAAGATCTTTTAAATCTTTAATAGGAAAACTACCATCAGACAAAGCAAAACCTTTATCAGCTAATTCTTTTCTTTCTTCATCAGAATACGCTTCTGTTAAAAACTGTCCGTATGTTTTAAAGTTTTTCATTTTATTATTTTTATTTTACTTTACCTTTTTCAATATCTCGTTGAACATCTTCAGTTGCATTAATAAGATACTGTGCAGACATACGCAAATCACGATTTAAATATTTAGCAATTGATTTTATTGCTCTTAATGCAATTCTTCGTTCTTCTGAGCCAGAAGATTCATTAACTACTGATTCTCCTATTTTATTATATAAATGAACATACTTGCTTCCTTTTTTAGAATACACTGATTTTATATTAAATTCTTTTTGTGCCTTCGTGTAGTATGCTTTAAAGAAAAGATTTGGTTCGAGTTCCCCAAAGAAATGATCCGACTTACCAACAAAGAATTCTGCCTTTGGATAAAGTTTTAAAACTTCTTCTTTTGTTTTTGCATCATTTAATTTTGCATCATATGATTTTACAAATCTAGCTTCAGTAACTTTACTTTCGTTAGCCATATTATATTCAACATCCTCAATAAAATCATCTTCTGAGAAATTATCATATTCTTTAAATTTCTTTTTATCTCTTTTTGACATTCTTTCTAATGAATCAATGTAATCTTTAGCATAACTTAATGGAACATCAGCTTTTAATACAGCTGCATTAGCAATATTTAATGGAGACTTGGCTTCATTAAGTTCATTAGCTTCTTTCATAGATTTAGCTTTAGCCTTAAGTTCTTTAAATTCGCCCTTTACTTCAGTATTGGCACCTTTAACATATCTGTCTAATCCCCAATTAAAAGAAGCTGAAAATAATTTATAAAAAGGTAAAGCTCCAAACTTTTTACCATAAGTAGAATATTGTAACCAGTCTAAAAAGCCTTGTGCCATTTGTTTGGATAATGCAATTCCTTCTACTTCTGTTGTGTCACCTTTAACTACAGCCTTAAGTAAAGTTTCAGCCGAAGCTCTTCTTTCATTAATTGTACCAACGGCTTCATCTATTCTTTTTAAATGTTTCATTACTTATATTGTTTTTTTTATATTTGTTACCAGGGTTGTGTACTTTTTAAACCTAGCTGTTTCCCAAATAAACTTGGACCATAACATGCCCAAAAGCCTGCTTTATTTGGATCCATCTTTTTCTTTTGATCACACTGATGTCTTGCCCAAAAACTAGCAGATGCACCTGGATCATCATTCTTTACAGATAATCCTGGATCTCCCCATTCAATTTTCTTAGCTACAATTGATCCAGTTTCCTTATCAGTTCTTCCACTGTTTCGATAAACAATAAACTTTTTATTACCACCTCTCTCTGGTGAATCAAGTTTAACTTTTTTAGTTCTACCTGATTTACGATCTTTATATATGGCTTTAGTTCCAACCTCAAGGTTTTTAGCCATGAAGCCACTTTTTCCATTTAATACCATGTTTCCTTTATCCCAATACTGTTTTGCTTCTTCAAACAATTTACCATGTGCATCAGAGCCTAAACGAAAAACAGTATCATCTAAACCTATACCATTATCTACATGATATTTAAGTTCTTCAGATACATTTTTAAAATCAGTAAAGCCTTTTATAAATTTCATTATGCTTCTCTTTCTTTTTTAGTAAATTCAGAAGGATTTTTAATTGGTAGTTTGCCAGCTTTACCTTCATCTCTAACTTCTTTAGCAATATCAGCATCAGCCTTACCCCAAGTACCTTTACCTTTTTCTAAAAATGCATTTACACGAGCATAACCCCATGCTACTTGTGGTACGCCTTCGCGGTGACTACTGTTCCAAGCATCTAATCCTCTTCTCATTACTAATCTTAATAGTCCAATAGGTACACCACTCTCTGTAGCCTTATCCTTTAGAGCTTTTTCAATTTCAGCTGATAATTTACTTCGATCACCTTCGGCTTTTTCTGCCTCATTAATTGCATCGTTATATAATTCTTCTAACCATTTTAAAGTATCTGCCTTTTTTGGTAAATTTTTAAATTCTTTAAATACTTCTTTTGTAAATGATTTAAAGTCTTTAGCTTCTTTTGCTAATAGGTCAAGTTCAGACATCGCAGATTCATTAACTGATTCTTTTATGTTTTTAATAGTCTTTATAATAGTTTTAATGTCATCATTCATATTACCGTAAGTTGGTGATACGTTTGTTTTACGGTTCCATGTTGCCATGTTAACTACTGAACCATCATCATTAATATTATATGAACCACCTGCATATTCATCACCGTCAATATCTAGATCAAATGAATCTTCTTCATAATCTTTACTAACTGTATATTTTTTACCATCTAATTTGGTAAGAGCAGCTGCAAATTTCTGTGCAACTTTTAAAGTTTCTTTTTTAGAAAGGCCAGCTCTTTTAGCTTCAGTAACTAAAGATTCAGCTAATCCTTGTTTTTTCATTAATGCAAGTTCATCTTTACATGCTTTGTTAAATTTCTTAAAGTGAGATACTGCATCTTTAGAATATCCATCTTGGAATAGCTCAATTGCCATATTTAGATGACTTGCTATTTCATCAGCCTGTTCATCACCTATCTCTTCAAAATCATCAGAAAGTCTTAGTAACTTTTTCTCACCTGTTCCTTTTGCAGCGAACATACCAAGTTTTAGTAATGCAATAATTGGCTCTTCTTTAGCTTCATTAACTGATTCATATATAGTACCTTTAACTTCCTCTGAATCTTTAAACGCTTTAGCAGATTTTTTTATTTTCTTAATGAATTCCTCGATGGTTTTCATTTCAGCTGGATTATAGTCATCACCATTGCTATGTTTTCCAACAATATAGTCAACGGAGTTTTTTAATTCCCACATTGCATTTAACTTGTTTGGTAGCCTAAAGAATTTAGCTTCGGTAACTAATGATTCATTTACTTTATCATAGAGTTGAGATTTAGGATTCCAGGTCCAATCAGCAGAATCAAAAGCTTTAAGCTTTTTTGCCTTTTGGTATTCAGCTGATGAGAGATGTGCAGCTTTAAGATTTACAGCCTCATTAACAAACTGTCTGTAGTCTGGTATGTATTTCATGTAACAATGTTTTCTTTATTTATTCAACAAGCATTGAGTTATTTTTTACTATCTACAATACCTAAATATTTTTGAATAAGTTTAATGATTTCTTTTTCTTGAATAGCAGTACCCATGATAACCCAGTCATCATCAAAAAGAATAGAACCGACCTGTGATGCCAGGCCGGTTTCTGTTACTAAGGAATCAACACCTCTCGTATACCATTCTTTAATTTTAATAAGACCACCATCTTCATAAAGTCTAACAACTTGGTTATTATCTATATGTCTTCTGTGGAATCCCATTGTTATACAGTTTCAACTACAGGATCAACCTCATTCATTAAATCAGTTAATTCTTGTTCTGCTTCGTTGTACTTATCAATTGCAACATCAAGAATAACATCAGGATTATTAACCTCAGTATCTAATTCAGATAGTCTTACGTGATTATCTCTAAGTGCTTGATTATCTTTATGTACTTTTTGAACTACTTCAGAAAGATCTTGTCCAAATGCAGCCATTAATTCAATAAAATTCCTAGCTTCAAAGAATCCTTTACCTTTCATTGATGTTACCATTGTCCATAAGATAGTAATACTCGTACCTCTTAGTTTAACAATACCATCCCAGTCTTTAGCTTGAACTGTTTTAGAATTTTCTTTAAGATTAGAATATAACATTACTAAACCGGTTGCAGTAGTATGACCCCATTCAGCATCCTTTTCTAAAAACTTCATTAATTGTTTATAAAGTTTAGGTGAAGACATTGGAATATCATATTCATTAGTTTGTAGATCTCTAAGTAAATCTTCATTCTTTTTTAATGCTTCTCTTTTGTCTTTAATGATTTCACTCATCTTACGAGGATTCTCATTAATTATTTCTTTGGCTAAAGCAGCTTGCTCTTCCGGTGATCCTCTCCTACCTTCGAAGTTTGGTGCAATTGGAGATTCTGATTGATCTATTGTTTTAATTTTTCCCATCTTTTATATTATTTGTTTTTGTTGTTTGTGATTGAAATTCTTTATTAATATTACCGCATTTATTACATGCCATTGTATCTAAAGGCAATAATCTATCTTGTCCATCTGGAGATATAAATCTACTTACTTTTCTTAAAAAGAAAGCAGGAGTAAATACATTATGACTACATTCATCGCATACGATTTCAATAGTTGAATCTAAATCAATATTCATTGGTGTACCTTCCATATTAATTATATACTTTTATTCTGTTTTGTTTTAACTTTATTGATTTCATTTAATTTATATTCTGAATCAATCCAATTACTCTCTACATAATTCCATAATGATTGAGATGGATGATCAGGCAATTTAGGATGCGGTTGGTTCTTTGCCCATCGCTTAGCTTTAAGAAAACCTTCTGGTGAATACGGAAATTCGCCTTCATGTTTTACTTGAAACCAAGATCTAACTTTTCTAATTAATTTAATCATTTTTTAAATATATTTTATTAGCTTCTAATAGATCATCTCTAGTATCAACACCCAATGACCTGTATGATGTCCAACTTGCTATGATAGGTATATTATTATCCATCCAAGTTAACTGTTCTAATGAGTCTTTAATTGAGCTCTCTGTAGGTTCTAATACAGATATCTTATTTAATATTTCAGAACTGTAACCATAAATTCCTATATGCTTATATGCAAAATTAGTTTTCATGTAAATAGAACTCCTGGTAAACATACCGATTAAACCAATAGCATTACTCATTGCTTTAACTACATTAGGATCCTTTCCTTCATTTCCAGTTAAATCTGTTCGTAATGTTGCTACTTTATCTGGATGATTATGAACAATTTTAATTACTTCATTAATATCATTAGGATTAATAAAGGGTTCATCACCTTGAACATTAATAATAAAATCAGCAGCCTCAATTTTTTGAACACCTATTACTCTTTCGGTTCCTGTATCTGCAGTAGGAGTCCATATAACTTTAGCTCCAAATTTAATAGCAGCATCATATACAATTTTACTATCACATGCAATAATAACTTCATCGGCATTAGATTCACATGCTCTTTCCCAAGTATGCTGTATCATTGGTTTATCGCCTATCATTGCCAAAGGTTTGCCAGGTAACCTAACTGATTCCCACCTTGCTGGTATAATTATTATTGTTTTCATTTTAGTGTAGTATTCATTAACTGATATTCTTTAGACCAATATTTTTTAATGTAATCTTTAAATGAATCTTCAATTTGATCATTTAAAAATAAAAAGCCATGAAATTTACTCGTATCTAAATATTGTTTAATTCCTAAATCTCTTAATCTGTTACTAAGAATAGCATATTCATACCTATCAGTATTATCATCATAAGTAATTTCATTTAAGATATTATTATTAATAAAATATGTACAGTGTAATGTATCTACTTCTATTAAACCTTTTATAGTTTCTGCATTAATAATATAGTAAGCTTCATTTTCTTGAAAGTAACCGTCCTGTGCTGCTATGTTATGAAAGTTTGAATAATGATGAGATCGTGATAATTTCAATAAAGGGCCTACAAATTTTAAATGTCTTAATTTATAGAAATGTTCTAAGGTTTCTTTATCAATAAAATTATCGCAATCTGCTACAAAATAATGAGAATCTTTTTCTATTGCATAATCAATAGATTCTTGTCTGATTTTACCTAGTATATTAAATCTTGCAGGATTCCATTCATGTTCACTAAACATCTTTAGGCTATTTGAGATAGAATCAGTATTATAATAAACTGATGCATATTTCTTGCCATGAGTTTTTACAAACTTGTTTAATATTTTTTCGGTATCATCTCTATTATCATTTGTTTTAATATAAAGATGTATTTTCTTTTTATCGTAAGTTTGATTTAAAATACATGTTAAATAAAAATCTAAACAGTATTCTTTATCTTTTGCTAATATTGCAAGAGTTATATTATCCATAAGTAGTATTTATTATTATATGGTATTACCTAGAGTTTGTTTTCCATTTTTAGGAGTTTATTGTAGAATTTATTATTAAGATCTATAGATTCTTGAAGATAATTAGTATAATCGATAGTTCTAATATCTTCTCCACTTTTTATGTAGTCATATTTTAAATTATTAAACTTTTGACTAAAGCTAAAATCTAAAATACTAGTTTTATTAAGTAACATTGAAAAATATAAACAATGATATGTGTTAGTTATTATAGATTCACTTTCTCCTATGAATTTAATAAATTTATTTATATTTGCTTGGTTGGTTATTTTCTCTATGTTAAAAAGATTAATGAAAGCACTAGGATAAGTTATAGGCATACTTAAATGAGATACTACACCTGCCGTTCTTTTTATTTCATATACTTCCTGTAGTTGTGGTAGATTACAACTAGAGCACGGTAAGTAACTCCAATTATCCTGACTATATTTTTTAAAATAATCTCGTAGTCCTAAATGTTTGAATTTACTAAGATTTATTGGAGTTTTTACATGGGTTACATTATGTGCATTAAAGCCTATACCCCAACCATATACATTATCACAGAGCTCAAAAGATTTATTAATATTTACATTCCATGATTCTACGCAATTAAGAAGACCGCCACCGCTGTAAATAATAATATCATCTTTTTTTATTTGATTAAAATCTGGGGTATATATGTCATGCGTTATTTTATTATATCCTGGAAACTTATAATAATTTCCTGCATTACATACTTTATCTCCAGTATTTTCTTTACAGTCTCTATGTATAAAATGAACTGTTCTTTTATATTTCTTTTTTGTAAGTATAGTGTTAGTCATAATAATTATTTAGATTCTTCTTTACTCTTTTTACCTAGATAGCCACTGTGATGTCTTTTAGAATATTCTTTCTTTGAAAATTTAATCTTTTTCATTAATTCTACTACTAAGATATCTCCAATTACTGTCATGAGTGTTGTTGATATTGTTGGTGTTAATCCTAGGGGGCAGATTTCCTCAGCATCACCTGTATGTAAAACTATATCTGATGCATTTGCTAAAGGGCTATCTTTTTTACCAGTTATACAGATAATACTAATATGAGGATGCATGTTTTTAGCTAATTCAATTAATTCTAATATTTCTCTAGTCTTACCAGAATTTGATAAAAGAATAAGAACATCATTATGTTGAAGTATTCCTAAGTCTCCGTGTTGTGCTTCGCTTGGATGTAAATAAACAGAAGGAGTTCCAGTAGAACATAGCGTTGTTGAAATATTTAAAGCTATCTGACCAGCCTTACCCATACCTGACATGACAACTTTACCACACTGTGAAATACCATGTACTTTATTTCTAATTCTATTAACTGCTAATTCAAAACTAAAATTAACAGGTATGTTTCCTATTGCTTCTATTTCCTTTTGTATTAATTCTTTTATTGAATTTTCCATCATTA
>Ga0302118_10000497_pt1 | contig 18641 bp, 15 predicted proteins | sample AG5_331_MG_FD_203126 | JGI IMG/M metagenome (GOLD analysis project Ga0302118, IMG submission 203126) | Marine microbial communities from Western Arctic Ocean, Canada - AG5_33.1 | ecosystem: Environmental > Aquatic > Marine > Oceanic | place: Canada: Western Arctic Ocean | collected 2017-10-01 | reverse complement strand
TGGTGAAGAGTACGAAGCGTTGATTGAAAGGGCTATTGTTCCCGACGCTTACCCAGAGATTAATGAGTGGGACCCTTGGACCATTCCGTACACCTCGGGTACCACGGGTAAACCAAAGGGCGTAGTCCTACCGCAGCGGTCTCGCCTTCTGGCGTTCTATCAAATGGCGCAAGAGTTCGGTTGCTACGGGCCGGAAGATCGCTTCCTCGGCACCACGCCCATGAACCACGGTGCAGGGATCGCTTTTCCCTTGGCTGCGATCATGTCGGGTGGGTTTACAGAAATTCTTGATCGCTTCGATCCGGAGCTTCTACTGAAGAAGCTCAAGGAAGGTAACTTTGCCGGCGTCTTTACGGTGCCCACGCAACACCATGCGATCTTTGAGTTGGAGCAGGCTGTCCTTGATAAGTACCGCGGCGCTCCCCTCAAGGCCGTAATCTCAAACGCTTCAGCATTGCCGCAGCATCTCAAACACAAAATTGTTCCGTACTTTGGCGAGGGTATGTTGCATGAGACCTATGGTTCAACCGAGGCTGGGTTTGTCACCAACCTGCGCCCACCCTTTCAGTTAGAGAAAGAAGGCTGTGTCGGCACCCCGTTCCCTCATACGTTCGTTAAGCTGGCCGATGATGACTTTAATGAGGTCGGTCCAGAAGAGCCGGGCGAGTTATGGGTCAAGTCACCGTCAGGCTTTTCTGGCTATTGGAATCGTCCAGAAGAAACGGCCACCGCGTTTAGGGATGGCTGGATTACCGTGGGCGATGTCGCTAAGCGCGATGAAGACGGCTTCATCTATATAGTTGACCGCAAGAAAGACATGGTCATCACAGGGGGCGTAAACGTTTATCCACGTGAGGTTGAGGAGCTTTTGTTCGGCCACCCAGCTGTATCTGATGTCGCTGTAATCGGCGTGCCCGATGAGAAATGGGGTGAGCGCCTGCGCGCGTTTATTGTTCCTAACGACGGGCAGACGATTGATGCAGACAGCATTGCCAGTTTCTGTGACGGTAAGCTTGCGAGCTATAAAGTCCCGAAGGATGTTGCTGTGATTGATGCGCTACCCCGCAATGCGAACGGCAAGGTCTTAAAAACTGAACTGCGCAAGGTGGGGTAACGATTGGACGCGCCCCAAACCCAAGCTCCCCAGATGTCAGGCTGCGCTGACCCGGCGGTGGCGGCGGTCTGGGCATGTCTGGATACCATTCCAGACCCCTGTCATGCGCTGTCTGGTCATGACCTTAGCATAGTCGATCTGGGTTTAATCAACGGCATATCCCGCGACGGCGGGTCTATATGCATCAGCGTGACTTTCACCGATCCTAGTTGTGTCTTCTCCTATAAAATCATCATGGATTTGGAAGACCTGGCCGCAACTCTAGACGGCGTGTCTGACATTACTGTCTCCGCTGACCCCTATCCGTTATGGACCGAGGATAGGCTGAGCGACAAAGCGCGAACTCTCTTTGCTGATAAACGGACTAGGTTCGGATTTACCGACAAAACCAAAAGCGACGCCATTACAAACGAAGGAAGCAGGTTATGACCACGTCTTCGTCGAGCGGCGTTGGCCGCCGCGCCGTTTTGCAAACACTTGGCAGTATTGGAGCGGGGGCCATGGCCTCTGCCGGTGGGATGTCGCCCGCCTTGGCTCAAGCCGGCTGGTCGTCTGAAGCGCACCCAATGGCTGAACAGATGTTCGTCATCGATGGCGTTGCCCATTGCTACAATCATGCGCCGTACAACCGACGCATTAAGCGGGCCAGCGTCAACAGCATCAATACAACCCACAGCTACCATGTTGCCTGTACGCCGGAACCCTATCGCCTGTCCTACGACCAGTGGGAACGTGATTGGCAGCCCGATGCCGTCATGGACATCATGTTTCTCGAGAGCCACACTGACATGATGGTGATGCACTCGGTACCTATGTTCGACCTCCACTACGACGGCCTAGTATCCAACGAGAAGGGCGCTTACCTCAAAGGAAACTTTCCCGATCGCGTGTTGTGGTACGGCGCACTCGATCTCTTCGATCCTTACGATGAAATTATTGCTAAAGCAGATAAGCTGATTGACCAAGGCGCTGACGGCATCAAATTTTACCCAACGCGAATCAACTTCGAGACTCGTGAGCCTGAGTCCTGGCTAATGGATGACGAGAAACTCGCCTTCCCGGTGTTCGAGCATTTGCAAAGCAAAGGGATCAAACATCTTGCGGTTCATAAGCTGGTTGGTCACGTCGGGCCTAAGACAGCAGCGCTGGGCATTGATGATTTATACAAAGCCGGTGAGGCTTTTCCTGACCTGACCTTTCATCTTGTCCACGCGGGGTGGCAGAACTTTGAAGAGACGGCGGCTCTGATGGCGGCACGGGAGAATATCACCGCCGTCTTAGAGGGGCCGATGCTGTTCCCGCTGTTCGATTTGGATACCTTCAACAAGATGATGAACGTGTTTATGACCAAGGTAGACACCGACCGCCTCATTTATGCGTCGACCGCGGTCAATCAGCACCCCTATTGGATTATCAACGGGTTCTTTGACTTTCAGCCGCCCGAGGGCGCCCCCTATACGCTGACCGAGGAGTCCAAAGCCAAGATTCTTGGTGCCAATTTAGCCCGCTATCACGGCATAGATATTGCCGAGCAACGGCAGAAGATCGTGGGAGATAAGTGGTCGCGCGCTAAAGCTAAGAATGGGCTACGGGAGCCTTATGTCATGCAGCGGACTTGATCCGGCGCTCGCAACGCCTGATAACCCGAGACTGAACATAAGGAGCCGCTATGACTGATCAAGATAACGCTCAAGCTTTGGGGATGTTTCAAAGCCTGCTCGGCCCAGATGGGGTCGTCACAGACGCCGATGAGTTGGTCTATTACTCGACGGATATTTCAGGCGAGAGTGAGGTGTTGCCGCTTTGCGTCTTGCGGCCCATAGCCGTTGATCAGCTCTGTCAGGCTGTGACCATTGCAGGTGGCCTTGGCTTACCGATGATCCCCCGCGGCGCAGGCATGTCCTACACCAAGGGATATCAGCCAGAGCGCCCGGGTACAGTGATGATCGATATGAGCCGCCTGACCGAGATCGAAGAGATCAATGAAAAAGACATGATAGTCACGGTTCAGGCGGGCTGCACTTGGGCGGTGCTTTATGAGGCGTTGAAGGAGCGTGGGTTGCGCACACCGTTTTTCGGGCCGCTGTCTGGTTCTGTGTCCACGGTTGGTGGCGCGGCCAGCAACAACGCTATGTTCTATGGTTCAGGCTCACATGGTGCTATGGCTGATAACGTGATCAGCCTGGATGTCATTCTGGCCGATGGCAGCTTGCTCGAAACCGGGTCGTCAGCGGCAGAGGGGAGGATTCCGTTCTCCCGACACTTTGGTCCGGATTTGACTGGATTATTCCTTGGTGATTGCGGGGCGTTTGGAATTAAAGCGCGAATTACAATGCCGCTCATCGCCATGCCTGCCGCTGAAGAGCATCTCTCCTTCGCCTTCGATACGATTGATGACATCGCAGAAGCCCATACAGCGTTAGCCCGTGAAAATATTGTTGCTGAGCAATGGGGTATTGACCCTGTCGGAAACCAGAACCTTGCGGCTCAAGGGTTTACGTTTTTAGAAGGGCTTGGCATTGTTAAAGACATCGCCGCGACCTCTGAGAAGCTTGCAGGGGCCGTTACCAACGTGACAAAACTCTTGGTCGCTGGGCAGCGCCTAGCGGACCGGTCCGGCTACGCGCTGCATGCCGTCGTCGAAGGTGTTGATGCCAGGGAAGCCGAATGGAAAGCTGACCGTGTCCGCCGCATTTGCATGCCGCTAGCGGTGAAGGAGCTACCGAACGTCATCCCCAGGGTCACGCGATCGAAACCGTTCCGGCCGATCAAAGCGTTGCTTGGGCCAAAGGGTGAGAACTGGTTGCCCGTGCATGGTATCTTCCCACTATCGAGCGCCGCTGAAGTCGCTGCCGTGACTGATGAATATTTTTCTCGCCATGCGGACTTGATGGACGAACACAATATTACGTTCTCATACCTCACCTCGGCATCCGCCACGTCGTTCTTCATTGAGCCCATGTTCTACTGGAAAGACCGCTTGCACGCGTTCCACCTTCGTCATGTTACGGCTGAACAGAAAAAGGCTTACGCCAAAACCAAGGCTGATCCAAAAACCCGTGAGTTGGTGATGAAGCTTCGGCGCGATCTCTCCGGCTTGTGGGATGCCTTTGGCGCCAGTCACCATCAGTTGGGCCGCAGTTATCCCTATGCCAGCCAGTTGTCGTCAGTTGGCCAGGCAACGTCGCTTGCGATTAAAGGTGCGCTCGACCCCAAGGGTATCATGAACCCCGGCGTGCTTGAACTGACGGGCGATGGCGATGGCGTGAAGAAGATGACGAAGTTCCCGGAATTCCCGCAGGACCTTCTTAACGAAGAGTGGCAAGTACGGTAAGTCGTCGATGTCGTCGTTAGATGGAGATCAGCCAAAAGCGATGACGGTGGTCGATCAACAGATCGGTCAGTTCACATTCGCCTTGAACTTCATTGCTCGGCCCGCCGGAGACTTCCGTCAGAAGGTCGCGGCGATGCAATCCACGCTTGCTGCCGACCTACCGGGAGGTGTGTTTGCCTGTCCTTTGGACTCCCTGCACTTAACGATAGCGCCGCTCATCTGGGCCCGAGGCACATACGATTTCGACGTGCGGCAATGGTGGGCGAGCAACTTAGACGCGGGGGTCCAAGACCTTGCGTGTCTAGCCGCCGAATCCTCGGCCTTTAAGCTGACCTGCGCAGGGCTTGAGGTTCACCCCGGTGCCATCGTCATCCTTTTTAACCCGTCGCCCGTGCTAGATGCGCTCCGTGACACGGTCAACGGGTGCCCGATGTTTAGGGATGTGATTGTGGAGACCATCGACTTCACCCACGTCACGCTGTTTCGGTTTACAGACGTCATGACGATATCAAAAATCGCCGATATGGTCGGGCGCCACACTGTTCCGCAAACTGATTGGGCCATTGAAAATCTGGTTCTGTGTCAGGAAGAGATTTACCCATCCTTGCAATGCAAAGATATTGCGAGGTTTGAATTGGCGGGGTGAGGCGGTATTCGCATTTTAGTGCACTTGGGATTTTCTATCCCAACGCCTTTTTCCTAACCTCAATACCGCGCAGCGGACGCCTTTCGATGCTCCATTGGGTTCTGCGGTAGTCTGAGTAAAGTGCGTCAACAGAACACCTAGAGGCATACATCTATGACAGAGACTTTTGGTGACCGCCCAATGCTGATTAACGGCCAGATGGTCTCTAGCGAAGGTGGGGAATGGGTTACCACCCTAAACCCTGCCAATGAAGAGCCGATTGGCCGTGTTCCAGCTGCCACGGCGGTAGATGTCAGGGCCGCTGTTTCTGCCGCGAAGGCAGCACAACCGGCTTGGGCGGCCGAGTCTATTTTTGAACGGGGTGCTTTATTGCGCGCGCTGGCGGCAAAGTTTCGCGAGCGCGCCGAAGACGTCCTCACCATGGAGGCGACCGACACCGGCAACACCGTAGCTAAGTTGGGTGCCGATGTTCAAATCGCAGCGGCCTATCTGGAATACTTTGCTGGACTCGCCACTGAGATGAAGGGTGATACCGTGCCAGCGTCCCCGGGCAACATCCACTTCTCTTTGCGCGAACCCTTTGGTGTGGTGGCGCGCATCGTGCCGTTCAATCATCCGTTTATGTTTGCAGGTGCGCATCTGGCATCGCCCCTTACTGCAGGCAACACGGTGGTGATTAAGACACCGGAGACTAGCCCGCTCACTGGATCGATATTGGCTGAGTGTTGTCGCGAGGTTTTACCGGCCGGCGTGGTCAACATCATCTCTGGGTTTGGCATGCCGGCAGGCGATGCTCTGGTGCGAAACCCTGATATTCATCGTATTGGCTTCACCGGCTCGGTACCGACCGGATTAGCTATTCAACGAGCGGCGGCAGAGGTCAGCGTTAAGCATGTTTCTCTGGAACTGGGCGGTAAGAACCCGCTCATTGTATTCCCCGATGCGGATTTGGATAAGGTTGAGGAGGCCTCCATCGCCGGGATGAACTTCTCTTGGGCCGGGCAGTCCTGTGGCTCTACAAGTCGCATCTTGGCTCATGAGAGTGTCTATGACGAACTGGTCGAGCGCGTCGCTGCCCGCACCGATGCCGTGCGCCTGGGTGACCCTCTTGACCCCACCTCAGAAATGGGGCCGGTGAACTCAGAACGTCATTACAATAACGTGCTTAAATTTGTTGAGGCTGGAAAGCGCGGTGGCGCCAAACTAGTTGCAGGCGGAGCCCGGCCCGAAGGCGAGCAATTCAAGCGCGGCTATTGGTTGTGCCCCACCGTTTTTGCCGATGTCACCATGGATATGGAGGTCGCGCGCGAAGAAATTTTCGGCCCCGTGGTCTCCATGCTCAAGTGGTCTACTCGGGAAGAGGCTGTGCGGATGGCCAACGCCACTGATTACGGCCTGACCGCCGCAATTTATACCAATAATCTGCAAGACGCCATGAAGACGGCGCAAGAGGTGGAGAGCGGCTACGTCTGGATCAATGGCGTCGCCCAGCATTATATTGGCCTGCCCTTTGGGGGTATGAAAAACTCAGGCCTGGGCGGCGAAGAAGCGCTAGAAGAACTGCTCAGCTATACTCGCACCAAAACCGTTAACGTGTTGTTGTCCTAGGATCTTTATGCCGACACTAAATCAAAAAAATGATTGCATCATTATCGTTGGCGGCGGGCCTGTCGGGATGATTACCGCCCTGCGCTTAGCGCAGTTGGATATACCCGTGGTGGTGCTTGATGCCCTGGCAGAAACGCCAACCGCCCACAGGGCCGCAACCACCCATTCCTCCACGCTTGATCTGTTGGACTCGGTGGGGCTAACCGATGCCATCATCGAGCACGGGTTAACCGCCCGCTATTTTCAATACCGCTACCGCACGACCAACGAAGTCTTTGCCGAGTTTGATTTCGGGCGTCTGGCCGATGAAAGCAATCACCCTTATGCGGTGCAGTTAGAACAACATAAGACGGTTGCGATTGCGTTGGCCGCTGCGGAGAAATTCCCGCACTTTGAATTTCACCGCGAACATACAGTGATGGAGGTTGTCAACGAAGCCGACCATGCTGGGGTCGTCACTAAAGCCCCAGACGGTGAAAAGAAGACCTGGCGTGGCCGCTATGTCATCGGCTGTGATGGTGGCCGGTCCACCGTGCGTAAATCCCAAGGCATTAGCTTTCCTGGCTTCACGTGGGAAGAACGCTTCATTATTGTTGCGTCCTACTTTGATTACGAAGCGGCGGATGACTACCGCTACCGCAATTATCTAGCAGATCCAGGGCAGTGGTGCTCGGTATTTAAAATCCCAGGACCAGAAGGTCCAGACAACAAAAACGGTATGTGGCGTAATCTGTTTCCCATTATCACCGACGACCCCGATGATGTGGTCACGTCCGAACCCTACATCCGCAATATGATCAACACCTGTTTCCCGTACGCTAAAGACTTAGAGATAGTGCACAGCAACCTGTACTCCGTGCATCAGCGGGTGGCCGAGAGTTTTCATAAAAACCGAATCATGCTGGCGGGTGATGCTGGACATATTAATAACCCTCTGGGCGGAATGGGTATGAACTCGGGCATTGCCGATGGTCTCAACCTAGCCGAGAAGATGGGCCAAATCTGGCGTGATGAGATCACAGACGATCAAACCCTGTTCGCAAAGTACGACCGGCAACGCCGCCCATTGGCGCAGAAATATGTGCAAACGCAATCTATTCAAAATAAAGAAACCCTCCAGGCCAAAGATCCAGAAAAAGCTGCGGCTCGCTTTGAAGAAATGCGTAAAACTGCTGAAGACCCAAAACGCCACAAAGCGTTTCTGATGAATGCTTCATTAATCAACATGGTGCGGGAAGCGGGGGCAATAGAATAAATAGCAGGCTTTGTCTCTTAAATAGAGCTACCCTTGAAGGGTGAGGTTTTGAGGTTACGTGACGGTTTGCAAATACCAGGTTTGGGTTTCCCTATCAAAAGCGCTCTAGGCTAGTAACATGTTTTTACCCATACGCGATGATAACCCTCACAATACCATGCCCTTTGTTACGTGGGGTCTGATGGCCCTCTGCGTTGTCGTTTTTTTCTGGCAGAGCGGCCTTGATGGGCGCTCGGCGCAGCTAGCAGTATTGTCCTACGGGATTATTCCAGCAGATCTGTTTGGCACAGCGGAACTTGACCCCATCATCACACCTTTACCGGCTTGGATGACCATGGTCTCGTACATGTTCTTCCATGGCGGCTGGCTTCATCTGGGCGGCAACATGCTCTACCTTTGGATCTTTGGCGACAATGTTGAGGCGTCTATGGGTAGTGGTCGCTTCCTGCTGTTCTATGTCGGGTGTGGCGTGATTGCCGCTTTGACTCAGAGCGTTGCCGCACCAGGGTCGACCATACCTATGGTTGGCGCATCTGGTGCTGTTGCAGGTGTGCTCGGCGCATACCTCATTTTGCACCCCCGGGCGAATATAAAAGTTCTTATGTGGTTGATTATTTTTATTACCGTTATAAATGTTCCTGCTTGGATCGTGTTGGGCTTTTGGTTCCTCGGCCAGCTGGTTAGTCAGGCTGGCGCTGATATGGGCAAGCCCGGCGTCGCATTTTTAGCCCATATCGGAGGTTTTCTTGCTGGCCTCATTTTGATCTTCAAAATGAGAAAACCAGGCGTGCCGGTTTTCGGTAAACGAGTATCGCGCGCCTTTGCCGTCGAAACCCGCCGCGCGAGTGCGCGGCGAGGCGGCGGCAGCGTTCCGCCATCTGGTCCGAAAGGACCCTGGCGGTAAGGATATCAGGCAGATTAACCATTACGCCCGCTACACGTATGATGCAGATGGTGTAGTCGTTGCGTTCTTTGAAGCCCACCCCCAATCCAAAGAGTTTGCGCCCCTGAGGTTAAAGCCTACTTCCGCGCGCGAGGGTGTGCGTCTTCGTACACCGTCCATAACCGCTCTTCATCAACGGCGGTATAACGTTGCGTTGTTGAAAGAGACGCATGCCCTAACAATTCTTGTATTGTTCTGAGGTCGCCGCCTTTTGCTAGTAGGTGTGTTGCAAAGCTGTGACGAAAGGCGTGTGGCGTGGCGCTGTCATTTAAGCCTAGCAGCGCGCGCACTTTGCGCACTTGCCGTTGTACTACGCCGGCGTTTAGCCGGGCGCCCCGACTACCGAAAAATAGCGGCGTCTCTGCTGTGATCGCGTGTGGGCAACTCTTGCGGTAGGTTGAAATGGCTCCTGAGATCACCGGCAACACGGGAACGATCCGTTCTTTGTTGCCCTTGCCGATAACTCGCAGCGTGCCGTCTTTGCTACTGGCAGGGCTCATGTCTTTTCCGTTGAGCCCAAGCGCTTCGCCAATGCGAAGTCCGCAGCCGTAGAGCAGCAACATGATCGCGACATCCCGGTTTGCCAGCCAGGGTTCATTTTGCATTTCACCCGCGGCTTTAACGGCGGCGATGGCATCGTCTGGGGTCAGGGCTTTTGGAATACTGCTCGGTGTCTTTGGGGTGCGCACCGAATCGATCGAGGGGTTGTGGACTTTCCCCGTGCGATCAAGGAACCGAAAAAAGTTGCGTAACGTGCTCATGGCACGCGCAATTGATGTGCGCGCCAAGCCTTCGGCAGAGCGCCGAGCTAAGTAGCTACGAAAATCCGGAGGCTTTAAGTCCTGTAGGTCTTTTAGTCTTGGTGCGTTGCCTAGGTGTTCATTTAGGAATGTGAAAAAGGCCGAGAGGTCACGTCGATAGGCATCTATGGTGTGTTCCGAAGCGCGGCGTTCGCTTACCAGCCAACGGTTCCAGTCTGCGATTGCATCCGTCACATCCTGTGCGACGGAGAAGGTAACTAAGCTTGGGTTGGCCACCAGCGTGCCACGGCGTAGCTCACGACTTCCGCTAAGAAACCAAGCAACTCCGTGCCCTGATCTTGTGAGAAGCACCCCTCGTCGCGACTTCCAACCGCGAACACACCAACGGGCATTGTATCTGTCGGTGTCAGCCGCACCAGAGCGTCTGAGGTGACCAACCCTTCTGCTGCGCCGTAGAGTGCCGTGCCACCGTCGGCCTTCGCGCGTAGCCGGGTGGGGGCGTCTGTACCAATTAGAATATCGACTGTACCAGGCGTTAGTAATCGCAAGGCTGCATCCGCACCTGCTGGCAACATGGAGCTCTCTTCTGGGCTCACTTCGATGCCAATCGCGGCGGCATCAAGACCGAGGAATAACGGAATGTCCTCCGACAGCACGGCACTTAATGCGTGAAAGTCTTTGGCGTTGAGAACCGCGAGCGCGCAGTTGTGGGTTCGTTCTAGGATTGACATATTGTCACGTGTTATCGTTACAAGGTGGTTGCTAGATGCTTTCAGTTCATCGACTTGAAGACGTAAGCGCTTAACCACAAAGCGCTGCATGTCTACCACCGTTTCCGAATTAAAACGTCGATCGGGTGGGGTTTCTGACAGGAGCTTTGGATTGTCTAAAAGTAATTTGGGATGCGCCTCAAGGTACTTGATAACCTCAAGTTCTGTCGGTTCTGACTTCTCCCTAGTGGACTTATCTTTAGTCTTCTCTGTCACGACTTAGCTGCCTAGAATCGACTGGCCAGACTTAGCCCAATCGTCCATGAATGACTGTAAGCCTTTGTCCGTAAGTGGGTGCTTGTAGAGTTGGCGCAACGTCTTTGGTGGCATCGTTGCCACGTGTGCGCCCATGCGGGCGGCTTCAAGAATATGCATTGGGTGACGAATGGAGGCGACAAGGACTTCCGTATCGAAACCGTAGTTGGCATAGATGCCACAGATGTCGTCGATTAAGCCCATGCCGTCGGTGCCGATGTCATCTAGGCGTCCGACGAAGGGAGAGATGAAGGTCGCCCCTGCTTTGGCTGCGAGCAGCGCTTGGGTGGCAGAGAAACAGAGTGTGACGTTGACCATCACACCGTCGTCGCTAAGCGCTTTGCAGCATTTTAAGCCGTCGGGAATCAAAGGCACTTTGATTGTGACGTTGGGCGCGATATCTCGCAGCACCGCAGATTCTTTCATCATGGTGTCAAAGTCAGTCCCGGTGACTTCTGCGCTAACTGGCCCATCAACCACATCACAAATTTCAGAAATTAGATCGAGGAATGATTTACCTGAAGCTGCGGCCAACGAGGGGTTGGTCGTGACCCCATCCACCATGCCGGTTGAGGCCAAATCTTTGATTTCTGCGATGTCTGTCGTGTCGATAAAAAATTTCATGGCGGTTCCTAAATCGATCCCTATGTCCTGAATTGCTGCTCGGTATGATATGAACAGGACACCATGATCCAATCAAGCCCCCCATCCGTTCCAAACTCTCTGTCAGAGGATATACCAGTCTCGTTCGGTCCTGGCGACCGTGTGGCGGTATTACTGCAGTTGCCCGTTGAGGGCGCCTACGACTATCGCGTGCCAGAAGGCCTTACCGTGTCAGTGGGTGACCTAGTTGAGGTGCCCCTCGGGCGGCGCTATGATATCGGAGTGGTTTGGAGCGCTGGCGCCGGCGATTTGGCCGAGGCGAAAATCAAAGACGTCGCCCACCGCCTTGATTTGCCGAGATTGCCGCGCGCGTTGTTGTCCTTTATCGATTGGGTTGCGAACTATACTATTCAGCCCAGGGGTGTTGTTCTGCGCATGGCGATGCGCTCTGCTAAGGGGCTCAAACCACAGGCGCCCGAAACCCATCTGTCTCGCGCCAAGCCGGAGCCGACGGGCCTGAAGGTCACCGCCGCGCGCGACAAGGTGTTGGCTGCCCTTGGCGACACCACGTTTATTGGAGCGGCGCTGTTGGCCAAAATAGCAGGGGTAAGCACTTCGGTTGTGAAGGGGTTGGTCGACGCAGGGGTCATACATGTCACCCTGGCTGCGCCTAAGCCGCTTTTTTCTAGCCCGAATCCAGATCAACCAGGGCTCGCATTAGAGCCAGATCAAAAGGCAGCTGCGGCAGAATTGTCATCGGCTGTCGGTCATGGTTTTTCCGTGTCCTTATTAGAAGGCGTGACCGGCTCCGGAAAAACAGAAGTGTACTTCGAACCTATCGCGACTGCTCTTAGAGTAAAGCGCCAGGTGCTCGTTCTTGTGCCGGAGATATCGCTTACTAGCCAATGGCTTGATCGTTTTCGGGCTCGCTTTGGTGTTGAGCCAGCAGTGTGGCATTCCGACGTGACCGGCAAGGTCCGGCGTGAAACGTGGCGTGCAGTTGCGACAGGCGAGGCGCCTGTGGTCGTCGGCGCACGGTCTGCTTTATTTCTTCCGTTTTCCGACCTTGGTCTGATTGTTGTGGATGAAGAGCATGACGGTGGTTTCAAACAGGAAGAGGGTGTCATTTATCACGCCAGGGACATGGCGGTGGTCCGGGCGCGGGAAGGGGGAATCCCGATAGTGCTGGCCTCGGCTACGCCGTCCCTAGAGTCGATCTTGAACGCCCAGTCTGGACGATACCAGCATGTCCGCCTTGATGAGCGTGTCGGTGGTGCGGTGATGCCAGACGTATCGTTGATCAACATGCTGCGCACGCCTCCGCAGAAAGGCCCCTGGGGTCGGTCTTGGTTGGCTCCGCCGCTGGTTGAGGCGGTCGACGAAACATTGGCAGCCGGTGATCAGGCTCTTTTGTTTCTAAACCGGCGTGGTTATGCGCCGCTGACGCTTTGCTCAACTTGCGGGCATCGGCTGCATTGTCCAAGCTGCACGGCCTGGCTGGTTGAGCACCGACTGGTTAAGCGTCTGCAATGTCATCACTGCGGCTTTGTGGCGCCCCGCCCCGATGCCTGCCCGTCCTGCAGCAAGGAAGATTCTTTTGTGCCTTGTGGTCCTGGGATTGAACGTGTGGCTGAAGAGGCCACCGCTCGATGGCCACAAGCGAAGGTGGTTGCTGTTGCTAGTGATACGTTGGAAAGTCCTTCAGCTATGGCAGCGCTGGTGGATGCGGTCGAGCGCCAGAAAATCGATATCATGGTTGGCACTCAGGTTCTGGCCAAAGGCCACCACTTTCCAGGCCTGACGCTCGTCGGCGTCGTCGACGCTGATCTCGGGTTGTCTAGCTGGGACCTGCGCGCTGGTGAGCGGACCCATCAACTTTTAAATCAGGTTTCTGGCCGGGCGGGACGAGCGACCAAAAATGGGCGGGTTTTCCTGCAGACCCATGACCCCAACCATCCCGTTCTGAAGGCTCTTGTAGAGTCGGATTCTAAGGCTTTTCTTGAGACGGAAGCGGATGGGCGTCGGGGCTTAGGGATGCCCCCCTTCGGCCGTCTGGTCTCTCTAATCCTCTCCGGACCGAATGAAGACGCGGTGCGTCAGGCCGGCAGAGACTTGGCGCGAGTTGTGCCCCCAGCCCCCGGAATCGAGGTGCTGGGGCCAGCACCCGCCTCAATGGCTTTGCTCCGGGGCCGCCATCGCCACCGCTTTCTTATTAAGGGGCCACGCAACCGGCTCCTACAACCTTTCGTCAGGGCCTGGTTAGACTCTGTAAAGGTCTCTTCATCGGTGCGCATTCAGGTTGATGTGGACCCCTATAGTTTCTATTAAAACCCTTGCGTACGGGGACTCTGTTGCAACGCACACCCTGGTATGATACCACCCCAATCGCTGTGGCCGAGGGACCTATTTAAGGTTCCGAGTTCGCTAATAAAATCAAACGTTTAGTTCTCATTATGGTGAGAAAAAAGACGGTTCTTAGACGGGTCTCGGACGCGCCTCGCGCGGCCAGGCCAGCCCCGTCGACTTGAAGGGACTTTTGGGATGGCATCGGACGGAGCAGGTGTTGGTGGATTAGCCGTCCGATATGCCTCGGCCCTCTATGATCTTGCGGATGATTCTGGTGCAATTGATAACGTCGCCAGAGATCTCGCCGCATTGGATGTGCTCGTTGATGAAAGTGCGGATTTTGCCCGTTTTATCAAGAGCCCCGTACTTAGCCGGGAAGACCAAACCAAAGGTGTGGCGGCGATTGCTGCCAAAGCCGGTTTATCGGACATTATGGCTAAGTTTCTGGGCCTAGTTGCGGGGAACCGTCGCCTCTTTGCTCTTAAGTCTATGATTCGGGCCTATCAGGGCATCCTGGCTGCACGTCGAGGCCTGGTCTCGGCAGAGGTTACGTCTGCCAGCGCCTTGTCTGATGGTCAAAGCCAGTCTCTGGCTGACGCTCTAAAAGCCGCGGTCGGAAAGTCCGTCGCGGTTACCACTAAAGTTGATCCGTCGATTCTTGGTGGGCTGATTGTGCGTGTTGGCTCGCGCATGGTCGATAGTTCACTTAAATCCAAGTTGCAACGCCTTAAGCTATCAATGAAAGGGGTCGGATAAATGGAAATCCGCGCCGCAGAAATTTCCGCAATTCTCAAAGAGCAAATCGCAAACTTCGGCACTGACGCTGAATCCGCTGAAGTTGGGCAAGTGCTCTCCGTAGGGGACGGCATCGCCCGTGTCCACGGGCTCGATAATGTCCAAGCCGGGGAGATGGTTGAATTCCCAGGCGGTATTAAGGGTATGACCCTGAACCTCGAAACCGACAACGTTGGGATCGTGCTGTTCGGTGAAGATAGCGGTATTAAGGAAGGCGACACGGTCAAGCGGACCGGCGATATCGTTGACATTCCTGTGGGTCCCGGTCTCCTTGGTCGTGTGGTTGACGGTCTTGGCAATCCTATTGATGGCAAGGGGGATCTAGATTCCACCGAGCGCCGGTTGGCTGAATTGAAGGCGCCGGGTATTATTCCACGCCAGGGCGTGAACGAACCCGTTCAAACCGGCCTCAAGGCTATCGATTCCCTGATCCCCATTGGTCGTGGCCAACGTGAGTTGATCATTGGTGACCGTCAGACCGGCAAGACTGCCGTTATTCTCGATACCATCATCAATCAGAAAAAAACCAACGATGCGGCTAAGGACGACTCAGAAAAACTGTTCTGCGTCTACGTTGCCATCGGCCAGAAGCGTTCGACCGTAGCCCAGGTTGTGAAGACCTTGGCTGATCACGGCGCGCTTGAGTACACCTGTATCGTCGCGGCTACTGCGTCAGACCCAGCTCCCATGCAGTTCCTGGCACCGTATTCCGGCTGTACAATCGGCGAATGGTTCCGCGACAACGGCAAGCACGCGGTTATTTTCTATGATGATTTGACCAAGCAAGCGGTGGCTTATCGTCAGATGTCCCTTCTGCTGCGTCGTCCGCCGGGCCGCGAAGCATTTCCAGGGGACGTGTTCTATCTTCACTCACGGCTGCTGGAACGCGCCGCGAAGATGAACGATGCACATGGCGGTGGTTCTCTAACCGCATTGCCGGTTGTGGAGACCCAAGCCAACGACGTTTCGGCCTACATTCCGACCAACGTAATTTCGATCACTGATGGTCAGATCTTCTTAGAAACAGAGCTGTTCTACCAAGGTATTCGACCGGCCGTGAACGTTGGTCTGTCGGTGTCTCGTGTGGGATCTGCCGCGCAAACTAAGGCGATGAAGTCGGTCTCCGGCGGAATTAAACTGGATTTGGCGCAGTATCGTGAAATGGCTGCCTTTGCGCAGTTCGCGTCTGACCTTGATCCGGCCACCCAGAAGCTTCTGGCCCGCGGCGTACGTTTGACCGAACTATTGAAGCAAGATCAGTACGTGCCAATGCCCTTCGAAGATCAGGTTGTTTCAATCTACGCCGGTACGAAGGGGTATATTGATACCATCGAAGTTCGTGATGTGCAGCGGTTTGAAAAATCGCTCCTCGGTTCTATTAAAGAGAAGGCCCCGGGTATTCTTGGTAAAATACGGACCGAGAAGGCCGTGAGTAAAGACACCGAGGCAGAGCTGAAGAGCTTCCTTGATGATTTTGCCAAGGCATTCAGCTGAGACTTAGGACCGGATAGGGAAAGGCCCGCGTTATGGCAAGCCTGAAGGACCTGAGGATACGAATTACCTCGGTCCAATCGACCAAGAAGATTACGTCAGCGATGAAGATGGTCGCCGCATCCAAGTTGCGTCGTGCGCAAGAGGCTGCGGAACAAGCCCGTCCCTATGCCCAGCGTATGGAGAGCATGCTCGGGAACCTTGCTGCCGGGGCTGTTGGTCAAGATGGCGCACCGGCCCTTCTGTCTGGAACCGGAAAAGACGGCTCCCACCTCGTAGTTGTCATGACTGCAAACCGTGGGCTGTGTGGTGGTTTCAACACCAACATTATCCGCAGTGCCCGCCAAATGATCCGTGATCTTCAAGCCCAAGGTAAGAGCTTTAAGATTTTTACTGTTGGTACTAAGTGTCGCGATAACATGAAACGCGAATACGCAGACTATATGGTTGGTCACTTCGATGAGTTTGGCCGCACCGTTTCATCTTTCGCTGAAGCGGAGCATATTAGCCAAACTGTACGCGCCATGTTTGATGCTGGTGACTTTGATGTTTGTACGCTGATTTACGCCAATTTCGTGTCGGCGATGACGCAGAACGTGACACGCCAACAGGTTATCCCGTTCCCCATTCCCGAAGTAGACGAGGGTGATGATGCGGCAACGGGTGGCGGTTATGAATACGAGCCATCAGACACTGAAATTTTGACTGACCTCCTTCCAAGAAACCTGGCAATCCAGATTTTCCGTGCGTTGCTTGAAAACGGCGCATCGGAGCAGGGCGCGCGGATGTCGGCGATGGACAGCGCGTCCCGCAACGCAGGCGACATGATTGATAAACTGAAAATGACGTACAACCGTACACGTCAGGCTAAAATTACAACGGAACTGATTGAAATCATCTCCGGCGCCGAAGCTATCTAGGGCAGCCCGGAATTTACGAAAGCGAACGAAAGCGTTCGAGAGGAGCAAGAAAATGGCGACCACAAGCACAGGAACCATTGCCCAAGTCACAGGGGCTGTCGTTGATGTGAAGTTCGATGGCGAACTGCCCAACATTCTAAACGCGCTACATGCAGAGAATATGGGCAAGCGGCTGGTTCTCGAAGTGTCACAGCACTTGGGGGAAAGCACCGTGCGCTGTATCGCCATGGACGCGACCGAAGGCCTGGTCCGGGGTCAGGAAGTTACTGATAGTGGCTTCCCCATTCGTATGCCCGTGGGTCCAGGCACACTTGGTCGAATCATGAATGTGGTTGGTGAACCGGTTGATGAGCGCGGCCCGATTGATGCCAAAGATTATTTCCCCATTCACCGTCCAGCTCCTGCCTTTGTTGACCAGGCAGTAGAAACCGAAATTCTCATCACCGGCATTAAAGTTATTGATCTGCTTGCGCCGTACACCAAGGGCGGCAAGGTCGGCCTCTTCGGTGGCGCCGGCGTGGGTAAGACCGTTCTTATTCAGGAATTGATCAATAACGTGGCCAAGGGTCACGGCGGGTATTCCGTATTCGCCGGCGTTGGTGAGCGCACCCGTGAAGGGAACGACCTTTACCACGAGATGATCGAGTCCGGCATTATTGACCTCGAAGGCGAAAGTCGTGTGTCTCTGGTGTTCGGTCAGATGAACGAGCCACCAGGTGCCCGTGCCCGTGTTGCCTTGTCTGCCCTCACACAGGCTGAATACTTCCGCGACGAAGAAGGTAAGGACGTGCTTCTGTTCGTCGACAACATCTTCCGCTTTACGCAGGCCGGTTCAGAAGTGTCCGCGCTGTTGGGCCGTATTCCATCTGCTGTGGGTTATCAACCAACACTCGCGACGGATATGGGTGCGCTGCAGGAGCGCATTACGTCCACCAAGAAGGGCTCCATCACGTCGGTTCAAGCCGTCTACGTGCCCGCTGATGATTTAACCGACCCTGCACCTGCAACGTCGTTTGCTCACTTGGATGCAACAACCGTGTTGTCGCGTGCTATATCTGAGTTGGGTATTTACCCCGCTGTGGATCCGCTCGATTCAACATCGCGCGCTCTTGACCCGCTCGTCGTTGGTGACGAGCATTACAACACAGCGCGTGAAGTGCAGCGTGTTCTGCAAACCTACAAAGGTTTGCAAGACATCATCGCTATTTTGGGCATGGATGAACTGTCAGAAGAAGACAAGTTGGTCGTGGCGCGTGCGCGTAAAATTCAACGTTTCTTGTCCCAGCCCTTCTTCGTGGCTGAAATCTTTACTGGCTCACCTGGTGTCTTCGTTAACCTTGAAGACACTATCAAGGCTTTCAAGGGCATCATTGACGGTGATTACGACTATTTGCCAGAGCAAGCATTTTACATGGTTGGCACCATTGAAGACGCGGTTGCCAAGGGCAAGAAAATGGCAGAAGCGGCTTAAGCCGGAACTGAGATAGGAACGCACCCCGTTATGGCGGATACTCTTCAGCTTGACCTCGTGTCACCGGCGAAGCTCTTAATGTCAGAATCTGTTGGCATGGTTGTTGTGCCGGGGATTGAAGGGTACTTTGGTGTGTTGCCCGATCATATGCCTTTGTTGTCGATGCTGCGTCCTGGTGTTGTCTCTGTCCATGACGGCGTCACTGACGCGCCAGCTAAACAGTTCTTTGTTGATGGCGGGTTTGCTGAAGTTAACCCTGACGGCTGCACCCTTTTGGTTGACGAAGCCATTGCTATTGAAGATTTGACGGCTGATAACATTGCGGACCG
>Ga0302118_10000496_pt1 | contig 18665 bp, 13 predicted proteins | sample AG5_331_MG_FD_203126 | JGI IMG/M metagenome (GOLD analysis project Ga0302118, IMG submission 203126) | Marine microbial communities from Western Arctic Ocean, Canada - AG5_33.1 | ecosystem: Environmental > Aquatic > Marine > Oceanic | place: Canada: Western Arctic Ocean | collected 2017-10-01 | reverse complement strand
GGACAGGTAGTCAACGGCCTTGATCCAAAAGATCGTGATGTGGCCATGGTGTTCCAAAGCTATGCTTTGTACCCCAACATGAACACCTATGAAAACATTCAGTTCCCGTTGAAGGTTCGTAAGATTCCTAAAGCAGAGCATCACCAACGTGTGATGAAGGCTGCAGCTATGGTTGAACTTGAAGAATTTTTGCACAGAAAGCCCGCTGAACTATCCGGTGGCCAGCGCCAGCGTGTAGCCTTGGCGCGAGCCATTGTGCGCACACCCAAAGTATTTTTAATGGATGAGCCACTATCCAATTTAGATGCTAAATTGCGGGTATCCACGCGTGCTCAAATAAAAAACCTGTCCCATGAACTACAGGTCACTACGATTTATGTGACCCACGATCAAGTTGAGGCGATGACTTTAGCAGACCGTGTAGTAGTAATGAATAAAGGAGTGGTTCAGCAGGTAGGGACTCCAACCGATATTTACGACAACCCTGCCAACACTTTCGTGGCCAGTTTCATTGGCTCGCCGGCTATGAATTTAGTTGATGGACACCTTGATGGGGGCATCTTTAAAGCGCAAAACATGACTATCCCAGGTTTTGACACAAGCTTCGATGGCCCGATTACTCTAGGCTTTCGTGCCGAAGATGCCGACGTGTCTAATATACCTGCAGAGCTAGATTTCAAAGTGTACTCCTTAGAACTACTAGGCGACTCCACTATGGTAACAGCGCGCGTAGGTGACGGCTTAGTCTCCATCAAAGCTGGTAAAGATTATCGTGCCAATATTGGTGCCGATTTTAGCGTCCATATCGCGGCTAGCCTATGCCACCTATTTGATGCCCAGAGTGGGCAACTATTATAAAATGAGAACAAAATGAAGGGCTCTCGTCCACAACAAGCTGCTCTGAGTAGCGATACCGACATGTCAAAAACTGCGGCCACCCGCGCTGTCATAGAGTCTATGGTGGATGGTCTGAATGATCATAGAATTGCCGATATTGGCGACTTTTTTAGTGAGTCATTTCGCTGGATGGGCAACCAAGGCTGCGGTACGAAGGAGGGGCTGAAGGAATTTCAAAGTAACTGGCAAAAACCGTTTCAGGCGGCATTTTCCGATAAGGTTTGTATTGATGAAGCCCGCTTGTATATGGGGGAATGGGCGGCAGCATTTGGTCGTCAAGAAGCTACTCATAGCGGTGCATTTATGGGAGTAGAGCCCACTGGAAAAAAAGTAGAAATTCGTTATATGGATTTCTGGAAAGTAGTAGACGGAAAAATTTGCGACAACTGGGTGATGGTGGATTTTCCACACGTATTATCTCAGTTAGGAGTGGACGTTTTTAATGGTGAAGGCTGGGAAGCTTTTGATCGGGGCGAACAGCAACCCCACGAACAGACGAAATAAGGAAGTAACATGGCGATTACCTATTTAAAGCGCAGTAAACCAGAGGCTGACAGAGCACAAGATAACGCCCGTACTCGGGCAGTGGTAGAGTCAACTTTAGCCGACATAGAAGCTAGAGGAGACCTAGCTGTGCGCGATCTAGCACAGAAGTTTGACAATTACGTTCCTGCATCTTTTCGCTTATCCAAGGACGATATTCAGCGCATTATGGACAAGGTTTCGCCACGAGACCTAGCAGATATCAAATTTGCCCAAAAACAGGTACGAAACTTTGCCCAAGCCCAGCGCGATTCAATGTTGGATATTGAAGTAGAAACCATGCCAGGAGTGATTCTTGGCCACAAACACATTCCTGTACAATCCGTTGGTTGTTATGTGCCCGGTGGTAAATTCCCCATGGTAGCCTCGGCCCATATGTCGGTAGCTACTGCCAGCGTAGCGGGCGTACCTAGAATTATCGCGTGCACACCACCCTTTAATGGTGAACCAAACCCAGCTGTAATCACAGCAATGCACTTAGGTGGCGCTCACGAAATTTACGTTTTGGGCGGCATTCAGGCCGTAGGCGCCATGGCTATAGGTACAGAAACTATAGAGCCGGTACACCTATTAGTAGGCCCTGGTAACGCATATGTAGCAGAAGCCAAACGGCAGTTATTTGGCCGTGTAGGTATTGATTTGTTTGCTGGCCCTACGGAAACCATGGTGATTGCAGACGACACAGTAGATGCAGAAATGTGTGCAACAGATTTACTCGGCCAGGCAGAGCACGGTTATGACTCTCCAGCAGCATTGGTGACGACGAGTCGTTCTTTAGCAGAAGCGACCATGCAGGAAATAGATCGCCTGCTAGAAATTTTGCCAACTGCAAACACCGCTTCAGTAAGCTGGCGCGATTACGGTGAAATCATCCTTTGTGACACTCACCAAGAAATGCTTCAAGTGTCTGAAGACAAAGCCTATGAGCACGTACAGGTAATGACCGACCGAGACGATTGGTTCTTGGATAATATGACCTGTTATGGCGCTTTATTTCTGGGCCCACGTACTAACGTATCTAACGGTGACAAGGTTATAGGCACTAACCATACCTTGCCTACTAAAAAAGCTGGACGCTATACTGGCGGTCTATGGGTAGGAAAATACCTTAAGACCCATAGCTATCAAAAAATAACCACCGACGAAGCCGCCACATTAATTGGTGAGTACGGCTCGCGTTTATGTATGCTTGAAGGCTTTGTTGGCCATGCCGAACAGTGCAATTTACGTGTGCGTCGATACGGGAACAAAGACGTCCCTTATGGAACCGGCGCCCAATAATGCCTAACTCAGCGGACAATAAAGCCATTTTAGCGCCGCTGTTAAGAGCGATGCATGATTTTGAAGGCCATCACGTCAAGTCGCTATTACAGGGCGTGATAGATGATCATGCAGTTGCACACCTATGCTTTCCGTTTAATGACATAGTAGGCCCTAAGTCGCTCTACGAAACCTGTTATGCGCCCTTGCTGTTAGCAATGCCAGACCTTGAAAGACGCGACTTAATCGTCATGTCCGGAACCACTTCAGAGGGTAATGAATGGGTTGGATGTGCGGGCCATTATTTAGGCACTTTTGTAGCCCCTTGGTTAGATATACCTCCTACAGGGTGTATGACTCATATGCGTTTTCATGAATTTTTCCGCTTTGAACAGGGAAAAATCGTTGAAATACAGGCCATTTGGGACATTCCAGAAGTGATGCTACAGGCCCAAGCCTGGCCATTATCTCCCTCCTTAGGTTGGGAAGGATTTATCCCAGGCCCAGCTAGTCAAGATGGTTTGAACATCATTGATAAGCACCAAGGACAAGGCGAAGCGAGCGCGCAACATGTACTTGATATGTTGGATCACCTGACCCTACACCCAAAACATGGTGGCCCGGAAGTGATGCAGCTGCAACGGTTCTGGCACCCTCGCATGAACTGGTACGGCCCTGCAGGTATTGGAACGGCGCGAGGCATCGAGGGGTTTAGAAACTGGCACCAAATTCCATTTTTAAATGCTATGCCAGATCGTGGCAGTCATGACCATGAATTAGATTTTCACTTTTTTGGTGAGGGTGAGTATGTTGCAGTCACTGGCTGGCCCAACATGAAGCAAACCATCACTCACGGCGGCTGGCTAGGAATTGCCCCCACCGGACAAGAGATTAGCCTACGTAGTCTCGATTTTTGGCGCATGGATAGTGGTCTAATTCGTGAAAATTGGGTACTAGTAGATTTGTTAGACGTTTACCAACAAGTCGGCATTGATGTATTTTCACGCTTGCGTGAATTCAATAAAGCCCGCAATATGAGCAGCCTTACCTATCTCATCGGAGACGTATAAAAATGGTTTTGCCAGTATCACCCAGTTTTAGCTTAGCGGGAAAACGAGCCCTAGTTGCAGGAGCTTCGTCAGGGATAGGGGCCGCCTGCGCCGTCGCCCTAGCCAGAGCCGGCGCCCACGTATTTTTGGCAGCCAGGCGTGCACCTGAGCTCAACGAATTAGTAGGCGAGCTACATGCTGAAGGCCTGCAAGCTAGTGCATTAGTAATGGACGTTAGTGATGTGCCACAAACTCAAGAGTTAGTTGATACCCACGGTCCATTTGATGTTTTAGTCAATTCTGCAGGGCTGGCCCGTCATGGCACAGCCACTGACACAACACCCGAAGATTTCGATGCCGTGATGAATATCAATGTGCGCGGCGCGTATTTTCTGACCCAAGCCGTAGCCAAAGGGCTACTAGCTCACAGCATGCCCGGCAGTTTGATTAATATTTCCAGCCAAATGGCCTACATTGGTGGCCAGGATAGAGCCGTATATTGCGCTTCAAAACATGCCGTTGAAGGCTTTACTAAAGCCATGGCTATTGAATGGGGCAAACAGGGCATTCGTGTGAACACTATTTGTCCCACCTTCGTGTTAACAGAGCTCACCGCAGCGACGTTTGCAGACCCAGAAAAACGTGCCTGGATTGACGGTAAAATTAAGTTAGACCGAGTGGGCAGCGTGCAAGATGTGATGGGAGCAGTGCTCTACTTGGCTTGTGATGCTTCGGCTCTGGTAACAGGAAGTGGCTTAAAAGTTGATGGAGGTTGGACCGCAGGCTAATGGGTAAAGAAAAAGTTACATCTCAGCAGGTTGCCGAGCTAGCTGGCGTTAGTCAATCAGCTGTTAGCCGAGTCTATACACCTGGGGCTTCTGCCTCCAAAAAAACTACGGCTAAAGTACATAAAGCAGCGTCTACATTGGGCTATCGCCCCAACGTTCTGGCGCGCGCAATGGTTTCTGGCAAGAGCCGTATTATTGGCTTGGTAGTGGCCTACTTGGAAAATCAATTTTACCCAGATGCCATTGAAAAACTATCCACCCAGTTACAAGAAAAAGGCTACCACGTATTGATTTTCATGGCGTCTAAGACGGCAGGCAATATCGATTCGGTGGTGGATGAAATACTAGATTATCAGGTTGAAGGCATTATCGTCGCTTCTGTAGCCTTATCTTCACAACTGGCTGATCGTTGTCGCACTGCAGGCATACCCATTGTGTTATTTAACCGCTCTCAAGATGGTGAAGGCCTGTCTTGCGTAACCTCAGACAACTTTTCAGGTGGGGCCAAAGCAGCACGTTTTTTATTGGCCGGAGGGCATAAAAAAATAGGTTACATCGCTGGTTGGGAGGGCGCTTCAACACAGCGAGATCGGGAATTTGGTTTTACAGCAGCGTTACAGCAAGCCGGGACCACTTTATATGCCCGTGAGGTAGGTGATTTTTCTATGGAAAAAGCCATCGCAGCCACGCGACGTATGTTTTTAAACGATGCTGCTATTAAGGACAGGCCAGATGCTGTTTTTGTAGCTAATGACCATATGGCTTTTGCCGTTATGGACACACTGCGCTTTGAGTTGGGTTTACGCATTCCAGAAGATGTGTCGGTGATCAGTTATGACGACGTACCCGCAGCAGCATGGCCTGCTTACAATTTAACCACTGTACGTCAGTGTGCTGACCAAATGGTGCAAGAAACAGTACGTATTTTGATGGAACAAATACACGGCAATGGCCTGCAAAGTCAGCAAATAGCCATTGGTTCTCCAATTATTGTGCGTGGCTCTGCCCGCATCCCTGAAGGATGGGACTCATGAAAGGTTTTGATAACAAATTTAAAGATTTTCCAGACTATATTTTGGGCATCACCGAAGAAATTTGGGAACAACGTGGCCTGGCCACCCTGCACCACTATTATTCCGAGAATATTCCGGTTCGTTCGCCTGGATCTATGGTCATGGGAAACCAGCATGTGATTGCAGCCACTATGGCCACCCTCGCTGAATTCCCTGACCGCCAACTGCTTGGTGAAGATGTAATTTGGTCTGGCACCCCTGAAGATGGCATGTTGTCCTCTCACCGCATTCTTACCACCGCAACTCATTTAGGTGACGGGGTATATGGCAAAGCTTCCGGTAAGGCTTTGAAATACCGAGTTATTGCAGATTGCCATGCGAAAAATAATCAAATTGATGACGAGTGGTTAATTCGTGACCAAGGTGCAGTAGTGCGCCAACTAGGCATTGATCCTAGAGAATATGCGGCAGATTTAATCACTCTAGAAGGTGGTCTGGATCATTGCGTACAGCCCTTTACGCCATCCATAGACGTACCAGGCCCCTATAAAGGCAAAGGTAATGATGAAGAATTTGGCCAGAAGTATGCTGACATTATTCGACGCATAATGGGTGCTGAGATAAGTTGCATAAAAGCTGAGTACGACCGTGCTTGCCAAGTGGAATACCCTGGTGGCATGAGTGCTCATTCGTGGGATTCAGTAGAGCGGTTCTGGATGGGCTTACGAGCTAGCTTCCCTAACGCCAAACTTACTATCGATCATCAAATAGGTCGTCAAGATCCAATGATGCCTCCTAGAGCAGCCCTTCGTTTTAGCTTGCAGGGTAAGCATGACGGTTGGGGAAATTTCGGCAAACCCACTGGTGCCGAGGTTTATATCATGGCTGCTGCTCACGCCGAGTTTGGGCCGTATGGTCTAAGGCGGGAATTTGTTGTATTTGATGAGACCTCTATTTGGAAACAAATTCTAATGCACACAGGCTAGTAGGCGCCTGATGCTCGACCAAGCCCGACTGAAACAAACTGCTAAATAGCGAATGATTGTAATGTTATTGCCACAAAGGATTATTGTATGACACAGCCAGAAGTTGTTCGTTATGGTGAATTAAAGCCGTGCCGATCAGCATTTATTGACGCTCACACGCCAGGTTCAGATCAAAAAGAAAACTTTACCATCATCGGTGCAGGTGTAGCCGAAAGCCCTGATCAACATGTGCACATTAAAGCCACACCTGGCTTCAATATTGGCGCTGCAGGACAGCCACCAAAGTGTGTCAATTCTCTGCATTTTCATAACACTGCAGAAGTGTTTTTTGTATTGAGTGGAAAATGGCGTTTTTTTTGGGGCGTCAATGGAGATGCTGGTGAAGTGATTCTGCAAGAGGGGGATATCTTTAACATTCCCACCCGTGTATTTCGTGGTTTTGAAAATGTGGGCACAGACTACGGCATGATCATGGCGATACTAGGCGGGGATGATTCCGGCGGAGGCGTTATTTGGGCCCCTCATGTGTTGGAAACAGCTCAAGCACACGGATTAGTTTTGAGTGAAGCTGGCGTTTTGTACGATACCAAAAAAGGTCAAACACTGCCTGATGGTGAGCAGCCCATGATTAAGCTGTCTGCCACACAGTTGGCTGAAATCGCTGAAATCCCGGTAGACAAAGTAGTGCCTGATTATGTGGCCCGCTACTGGGATATGATGGCGTTGGCAAGCAACAAGCCGTGCCAAGTTATTGGAGAAGCGGCTCTCATAAAAGACAAACCTGGTTTTGAAGTAGAGTTACTCACCCGTGGGTCTATTGCTACAGATTCCTATATCAATCCACAACATGAAGTAATTATGGTTGTACGTGGTCATTGGCGAATCACTTGGCTGGATAATGAGGTAGTGTTAAACCCCGGCGACACCTGCTGGATTCCACCTAATCTAGCCCATAGCTTAGAAGTGTGTGTCACTGGTGAAGCGAGCTTGTATCGTATAAGCGGCACAAGCGATGTGGCAGGATTAACCTGGCAGGATAGTTAGGGGGTATCATGAGCCTTCCCCCACTACTATTACTACCCGGAATGATGTGTGATGAGCGCATGTACGCCCCACAAATTGAGGCATTGAAGGACATTGCAGAATGTCAGATCGGCCATATTGGTGGAGCTGACAACATGGCTGACATTGCCGCACAGGTACTGTCAGATGCACCAGAGAAATTTTCCTTAGCTGGTCTTTCTATGGGTGGCATCGTGGCCATGGAAGTGGTTAGTCAGGCGCCAGAAAGAGTTGTCCGCTTAGCTTTGATGGATACCAGTCCATGGTCTGAAGAAGAAGACATGAAAGCCGCTCGCAGCCCTCAGATAGAAGCTGCTCACGCTGGCCAACTTGAACAGATCGTGCGTGAAATTATGGTGCCGCGTTATTTTTCTAGCCATCAATCCCACGTTCAATTAGATGAGTTGTGTGTCGATATGGCATTAACCTTAGGCAAGGACGTATTTATACGTCAATCCCAGGCACTGAAAAAACGCCGTGATCAACAGGCAATATTAGCCAATTTTAACAAACCTTGTTTAGTGTTAATGGGTACAGAAGATAAACTTTGCCCTTTAGATCGGCATGAATGTATGGTTGCCTTGTTATCTCAGGTGGCCTTTGTAAAAATTCATCACGCCGGGCACATTCCCACACTCGAACAACCCGCAGCCACGAACGCTGCTTTAAAACAATGGATGGTTCAATAATGGATAACTCAACAATGACTGTAACTTTGCTGGAAAAACTGCACGCAGTAGACACCCCTACGGTATGCAATGCTATTGAGGTTGCCCAAGGCAAACGTGGGTTTAATCAATTCACCAAAGGCACGATGCTTGCATCATCTGCTACCGATGTTGCTATGGTAGGCTATGCTCGTACTGCACAAATTGCAGCCTTAGAACCAGCCAAGGAAAGTGCCAGCGTTATTAAACAACGACGCGCAGATTACTATCGGCATATGTCTGAAGGACCACGACCCGCTATTGCCGTAGTGGAAGATTTAGATTACCCCCATGCTATAGGTGCTTATTGGGGAGAAATTAACACTACCGTGCATAAGGCTTTTGGCCTTGGGGGTGCGTTAACCAACGGTGTTATGCGAGATTTAGGAGATTTGCCCACTGAGTTTCCAGTGGTGGCCGGTTCAATTGGTCCAAGTCATGGTTTTGTGCATGTGCGCAGCATTGGCCAACCAGTGACTATTTTTGGTATGCAGGTCACCGATGGCGACCTAGTTCATGCCGACAGGCACGGCGCTTTGGTGATTCCGCCCGAGGTTATTCCAGTGCTCGAAGCTGCCATCGACAAACTGCTCAATACCGAACAACTAATACTAGGCCCTGCAACTAAAGAAGGTTTTGGGATAGCAGAGTTTGAGCAGGCTTGGGCAGCGTTTGAAAAGGCCCGCACCTAAATCTCTCAAACGATAAGGAGGCTACCGCAAATTCAAATATTGCGCGGTGCCTTCAAGCAACATCTGTACTGCCATAATAATCAAAATCATGCCCATCAAACGCTCTATGGCGAACAAGCCTTTTTCGCCTAACACCCTGTAAAGCCTACGCGACGCTAACAGAATGCCTGCAGAAACGGCCCAAGCAGCGGTCACAGCCAACCATAGATCAAGCCACTGGCCTTCGGCAGAATCACGCATCAACATGATCATTGCCAAGCTTGACGGCCCTGCCATTAACGGAATAGCTAAAGGCACTATAAACGGCTCACCACCGGGTGTTTTACCCAGCAATCCACCTTCTTTTGGGAACACCATTTTTATAGCAATCAAAAATAATACAATGCCACCACCAATACGAATGGCTTCTTGAGACACCTGCAAGAACGACAAGATATACGGACCTAACAGCAAAAACATTAACAACACGAAGTAGGCTATCAGTAATTCACGGCGCAATACCAAACGACGACGCTCTTCGGGCACTTGTTTTAACACCGACAAAAACAAAGGGATGTTGCCCAGTGGGTCCATAACTAAAAACAGCAAGGTAGCAGCTGCAAAAATATCCATATGTTTCTCAAAAAAGTACTAAATAATTAATCTAGACGTCGCTGAATAACGACAGAGTGGTTCCAGGTAGGTGCAGATTCCACGTGGGTTGCACGCCCACGTTCTTGACGAGGTGTAACGTTAAAATGAGTACGATAGGTGGTACTAAAGTGGCTGGCAGAGGAAAATCCACACGCCATGCCCACTTCTACAATAGAGCGATCAGTGTCCCGCAGCATTTGGCGCGCCTTATCTAACCTCAGTTGCAAATAAAATCGTGAAGGCACACTGTCTAAATGTTTTTTAAACAGGCGTTCCAAATGCCTCCTAGACAGCCCCACATGATAAGCCAAATCATCTGGTGATAAGGGCTCTTCTATGTTGGTTTCCATTAAGGTAACCGCCTCAATAAGCTTTGGCTGACTGGTGCCAATACGAGCCTTCAGCGGAATACGCTGTTGTGTATCTTTTGGCCGCATTCGCTCCACTAAGAACCATTCAGATAAGTGTACCGCCATATCTAAATCCTGCTGCTGCCCTAGCCATGCAAGCATCAGGTCTGTAGTTGAAGCCCCACCAGCACACGTCATCATCTGCGCTTCTTGTTCAAACAGTTGGTGAGTCCAAAACACTTTAGGAAAGGTTGCACGCAACTTTTCTATCACAGACCAGTGGCAACAACCGAGCTTACCATTTAGCAAACCCGCATTAGCTAGGGGAAGAACACCTGTACCGATGGCAAGTATGTTTACCCCCATCTTAGCTTGCTGAACCAGCCAGAGCTCTAACATGGTGTCTGTTTCATTAGGAGTGATAAGATCACCAATAACAAATAGCGTATCAACGCGTTCGCTATCCAAATAATTGGTCACTTTTCCTAGCACACACTCACCGCCTACAGACAAAGCCTGTAGTCGATATTTCGGGTGTTCTAAAACACAATTTGTATACAACAACAGTTCAGTAATTTGGCCGTAATGACTCAAGCTTGCATGGGGCAATATAAGCAGCCCAACTGAGTGGGAATCTTGTAACTTAGACATAGGCCGTAAGGATACACTGAATTATTGAGTGAGTGCATAAAAACGTCATTCGCTCTCCCTAAAAGTCGCACTGGTGAGTCGATAACCACCCAAGTCTCAGTAAAATTTGCGACACAAATAGCTTGAATGTCATTTTCCCAACAAATGGGGTCGCACTAACTCAACTTACCCCCTAGTGTCGGCCCACAGTTTCTTGAATAATAGGTACAGCGGTGACGACGTTCGATCACCGCCTCAAGGAAACACGACATGCACACGTTAACCGATAAAAAAAACATTGCCATTGACTTAGTTTGCGACCTGATCGGCAAACGTCAAAAGAAAGCTCAATGTGACACCATGCAGCAATTTGCGCGCCTTTACTATGCTGAGAGCATCCCTGCTGAACTATTACAATTCGACACAGACAACCTTTATGGTGCGGTATCTAGCTTATGGGATTGCGTAAAAATGCGCCATAACGACCAGGTTAATATCCGTGTGTATAACCCTAATTATGAAGAGCATCAGTGGTACACCAGCCACACTATTGTAGATATTGTATGTGATGACAAAGCCTTCTTAGTGTCTTCCATCACTAACGCCTTGGTTCACCTAGGACACACCATACATATCACCACTCACCCGGTGGTCGCAGTGGAGCGAGATGTAAAAGGTAACATCACCAGTATCTCACCTTTCACTGGCAAAGCCGACAGTGCCAATTTAGAAGCAGTGATGCGCTTTGAACTTGACCAACAAAGTGATCCTGCAGTAGTGGCGAACATCATTACCACTCTCACAGAAATTATTAACGATGTGCGTTTAGTGGTAGATGATTGGCTACCTATGCGTGACAAACTGGTGTCTATAATCGACACTATAGAGTCTCAAAACTTACCCATTTCGGCAGAAGACCTGACAGAAAATATCGCCTTTTTACGCTGGATAGCCAATAACCACTTCACGTTCATTGGCTACCGCTCTTATGCACTCAATAAAGATGACGATACTGGATTGTGCGAGCTTATCCCGCAAAAGGGCACTGGCCTAGGTAGCTTCCGTGACGATAACTGCAGCGCCGAGAGTCTGTTGCCTAGCATTTTATCTCAACAAAATTCAGATTTAGCCCTGCGCAGCAATATGCTGGTGATGACCAAATCCACCAGCCGCTCCACTGTACACCGCCCCGTTAACTTTGACTACTTAGGCCTTAAACGTTTTGATCAGCAAGGTAATGTGGTTGGTGAAGAACGCTTTTTTGGTTTATATTCATCTGCTGCTTATACCGCCCGTATAGATGAAATTCCACTATTGCGACGCAAAGCCCAAGACTTGCGCGAACGTATTGAGCAGCTACCCAGTAGCCACAAAGGCAAGGCCTTACAGCACATTCTAAACAGCTATCCCCGCGATGAAATGTTGCAAGCCAGCGTAGATGAGCTTTACCCTATTATCCGTGGTGTATTAGAAACCCATGAGCGACATCACTTACGCCTGTTCCTTCGCCTTGACACCTTTGGTCGCTTTGCCACAGCTTTGGTTTATGTACCACGAGAGCGGTTTCATACTCAATTTCGTATTAAGATGCAGAATATTCTTATGCGTGAATTCAATGGCTTAAGCGTTGACTTTAATGTCATGTTCTCGGAGCAACCTTTAGCTCGCGTGCAGTTAACTGTTCATGGCAAAGATATCCACAACACACCGTTTGATATTAATGATATTGAACAGCAAATGCGCGACGCCATGTTGGCCTGGAGTGACCACTTACACCACGCTCTTAATAACAAACGAGGTGAAGCCGAAGGCAACCAACTATTCAAGCAATATGGCCAAGCCTTTCCACTGGCGTACCAAGAAAACTTTTCCGCCCAAGTGGCTGTGATGGACCTGATGCGCCTAAAAAAGATCAGCGCTAAAAAACCCTTATCTACCTATTTATACCGGTCTCTGCATCAAGCCGACCAAAGCTTAAGCTTTAAAGTATTTGGCCACGGGCAAGCTAAAGCATTGTCAGACGTATTGCCAATTTTGGAACGAATGGGTGTAAAAGTCATTAATGCACACCCCTACACCATTAAATCTGAATCCGGTTTAGACCAGTGGATTATTGATTTTGTGATTGAAATTGACCAGCAAATAAACCTTGATGGGGCTAATGTCAAAGAGCGCTTCCAAGAGGCCTTCAGCCAAATTTATACCGGACGTGTAGCCAACGACCGTTTTAATAGCCTGATATTGGCTGCAAACTTAACCTGGCAGCAAGCGATTCTCATTCGCGCTATTAGTAGCTACTTACTGCAAATTCAAGTGCCGTTTAGCCAAACCTACATGCAGACTACTTTGGTGCGTAATGCCAGTATTACTCATACTTTAGTACGCTTGTTTGAGGCTCGCTTTGATCCTGACACCCAGCAATCACCAGAGCTTATCGCACGATTACAGGAAGACATTGGCCTAGCCTTGGAAAAGGTTAGCAATCTTGATCAAGACCGCATTGTGAAGTATTTCTTGGCCGCTATCATGGCCATGTTGCGTACTAACTACTATCAAACAGATAGTACAGGCAGTCGCCATGAATACCTATCTTGCAAATTAGATCCAAGTCTAATTCCAGGCGTCCCATTACCCTTGCCTAAGTACGAAATTTTCATCTACTCAACCTGGGTAGAAGGCGTGCATCTTCGCGGTGGCAAGGTTGCTCGCGGTGGCTTACGCTGGTCCGACCGTCAAGAAGACTACCGCACAGAAGTGCTTGGCCTAGTAAAAGCGCAGATGGTGAAAAATGCCGTCATCGTTCCTTTAGGGGCTAAAGGTGGCTTTGTGTGCAAACAGCTGCCACAAACTCAAGACCGAGAAGTACTCATGGCTGAGGTCATCCGTAGCTACTCCACATTTATCCAAGCGTTACTCGACATCACTGATAACATGGTTGAGAAGCAAGTTGTGGCACCTAGAAAAGTGGTCCGTTACGACGACGATGACCCATACCTAGTAGTCGCTGCCGATAAAGGCACCGCAACCTTCTCTGACTTAGCCAACTCTATTTCAGAAAAAAATGGTTTTTGGCTGGGTGATGCCTTTGCTTCTGGTGGTGCCAATGGTTATGACCATAAGAAGATGGGTATTACCGCTCGCGGTGCGTGGGAATCTGTTAAACGTTTATTTGCCGAGCAAGGCCGAGATTGCCAAAGCCAAGACTTCACCGTAGTGGGTGTGGGAGATATGGCTGGTGATGTATTTGGCAACGGCATGCTTTTGTCACAGCACATTTGTTTGCAAGCTGCGTTTAACCACTTACATATTTTTATCGACCCAAGCCCTGACGCAGCCACATCGTTTACCGAACGCCAGCGTTTGTTTGCCCTACCACGGTCTAGCTGGAGTGATTATGATAATAAGCTCATTTCTAAAGGTGGTGGCATATTTGAGCGCTCGGCTAAGTCCATCAAACTAAGCCCACAAGTGCAAAAAATGATCGCTACAGATGCTAATCAAATGACTCCTAATGAATTGATCCATGCCTTGTTACAAATGCCTGTAGATCTATTTTGGAACGGCGGCATTGGCACTTATGTTAAAGCTAGCAGCGAAAGTCATAGTGATATTGGTGACCCAGCAAATGACAACTTACGAGTCGATGGCAACCAACTGGGGGCCAAAGTTATTGGCGAAGGTGGCAATTTAGGCTTCTCCCAACATGGCCGTATTGAGTTTGCACAGGCTGGGGGTTACATCAATACCGACGCCATCGACAATTCGGCGGGCGTAGATAGCTCCGATCACGAGGTCAACATTAAAATTCTGCTCAGCCAACTGGTAGATGCAGGTGACATGACCATAAAGCAACGTAACACCTTGCTGGCTAGCATGACTGATGAAGTAGGCGATCTAGTACTAAGCCACAACTACCATCAAACCTTAGTACTAAGCATTGCCGAGGGCCAAGCATGTATGCGCTTGAGCGATCATAAGCGTCTGATACACAGCCTAGAGAAGCAAGGCCGGCTTAATCGTGCCTTGGAAGGCCTGCCAGACGATGCCAACATGGATGAGCGGGCCCGAGTGCAGGCTGGATTAACACGTCCTGAAATTGCCGTATTACTAGCCTACAGCAAAATGCGTTTATTCGATGAACTCATGGCAGCAGACATCGGCAACGACAGCTATTTGGCGCGCAGTCTAGAGGATTACTTCCCCAAAGTACTGAGTGAAAAATATGCCGCCGCAATGGGCTCTCATCAATTGCGTAGTGAAATCATTGCCACCCACGTCACCAATCAAATAGGTAACCGCATGGGCTCTACCTTCTGCAACTATTTACAAGAAGAAATGGGCGCAGAGGCTGGGGATATGGCTCGAGCCTTTACCGCAGCCTGCGACATTATAGATGCCCAAAGTTTGTGGAGTGAATTGGATCGAGTCACCTTGATACTAGACTATAAGCAATCCATGGAATTACATAAAAACATTCAAACTTTATTGGAAGATCTCACCTTGTGGTTATTAAGCCGCCACCAGGGCGAACCTATTCAAACGATGGTAGACCAGTATCAAAACCCCATGACTGATTATTACGCTCAGTTGGCTAACTTATTACCCCATGGGGCAGCACAACGTGTCAAGGCTCAGGCTGATGAGCTGACAGATAACGGAGTGGATGTGAGTATTAGTATGCGTCTGAGCCAGCTAGAGTTCCTATACCATGGCCTAGATGTCGCTCAAGTGGCCAGCCAGTGTGGCACCAAAGTGATAACCGCTGCCCAAACGTGGTACGGTTTGTACGAACGCTTCCAAGGTGATTGGCTTAACCAAGCCATTGCCAATTTACCTAGCCAAGACCCATGGCAACGCAAAGCAAGGGCCAGCCTTAAACAAGAGTTTGAAGACAGTTTAGCCCAGTTAACCCAAACTGTAATTTCTAGCGACCGAAGCGAAGCGTGGGATATACGTAACCAAGATTTGATTGAGCGTTGCTTAAGCATTTTTGGTGAGCTACAGAATAATACCAACACCAATTTAGCCATGCTATCTGTAGCAGTGCGAGAAATCGCTAAGCTGAAGACCAGCTGTGCTTAACCATTAACGTGGTTTAAACCACTCAAAAACACAGACATTTTAGGAATTTTTATGAGCAATACTCCAGTAACACGCGCCCTTTTTGATGACGTCATGGTGCCTAACTATGCACCAGCCCCTGTTATTCCAGTGCGTGGTAAAGGGTCTCGTATTTGGGACCAAAACGACAAAGAGTACATCGATTTTGCCGGCGGCATTGCCGTAACCAGCGTTGGCCATAGCCATCCTAAGCTAGTCGCCACTTTGAAAGAGCAAGGCGAAAAACTGTGGCACATTGCTAACGTAATGACCAACGAACCAGCCTTGCGTTTAGCCAAAAAACTCACTGACGCAACCTTTGCCGACAAAGTGTATTTCGCTAACTCAGGTGGCGAAGCCAACGAAGCTGCCTTTAAACTAGCCCGCCGTTATGCTGTGGACAACTTCGGTGAAGAGAAGAATGAGATCATCGCCTTTGAACAAGCTTTTCACGGTCGTACCTTATTCACCGTAAGTGTAGGTGGTCAACCTAAATATAGTGCTGGTTTTGGCCCTGCGTTGGAAGGCATTACTCATTTACCTTACAACGATATCAAAGCCTTAGAAACAGCGATGTCTGCTAAAACTTGCGCCATTGTTATGGAGCCACTACAAGGCGAAGGAGGCATTATTGATGCAGACCCAGCCTTTATCAAGCGCGCCCGTGAACTCTGTGACCAGCACAACGCATTGTTAGTATTAGATGAAGTTCAAACTGGCGCTGGCCGTTTAGGCACTTTATACGCTTACCAACAAACTGACATCATGCCCGACATTCTCACCACAGCCAAAGGCCTTGGTAACGGATTCCCTGTTGCTGCAATGTTAACCACCACAAAAATAGCTAAGAGCCTAGCAATCGGCACCCACGGCAGCACCTACGGGGGTAACCCTTTAGCCTGTTCCATAGCAGAAGCCGTAATCGACATTGTTAACACCCCTGAAGTGTTAGCCGGTGTTGCCGCCAAATTCAACCGATTTAAAGCCGGTTTAGAAGCTATCAATGCACGCGTGCCTTTTTGCAGCGAAATACGGGGTAAAGGTTTATTAATTGGCTGTGCTCTTAACGATGAATACAAAGGTCGAGCTGGTGAATTTTTAAGAGCAGCCCAAGGCAAAGGTTTATTGGTATTGATTGCTGGTCCAAACGTGATCCGCATGGCTCCGTCTTTGTTAATTCCTGATGCCGATATTGATGCCGGCTTGGTCATTTTAGAAGCTGCCGTTCGCGACATCGTGGAGGCATAAGATAGCGCATGAGTGATTTGACTGTAAACAACACATTGGAAGCGCAGGCTCTAGAATGGATTGCTACACAACAGCAAATCATGCAACAAGACTTGTGGACCTTGGCCGAAATTAACTCTGGCAGCTACAATGTAGAAGGCGTTAACAAGGTGGCGGATACCCTGGCTGCATGGAGTAAAAAACTAGACTGTGAATTGGAATTTATCGGTATGCCGCCACAAGATGTGGTAGACGATCTTGGCCAGCTCAACCAAAAGCCTTTAGGCCGAGCCTTACGTTTATTTAAACGTCCCCAAGCTCCCATACAAGTATTTTTGTGCGCTCATATGGACACAGTCTTTCCTATTGATCATCCGTTCCAGAAGATTACTCAACTGGAAGACGACGTGATCAACGGCCCAGGGGTTGCCGACCTTAAGGGTGGTATTGTTGTCATGTTTAAGGCCTTAGAAGCCTTTGAGCGCAGCCCATTGCAAGATCAATTAGGCTGGGAAATTTTATTTAATCCAGATGAAGAAATTGGTTCGCCTAGCTCTAGCAAATTGTTCCCAGAAATTGCCAAACGTCATCACTTGGGTTTAATTTATGAGCCATCCTTTGCTGATGGTAACTTAGCAGGTGCTCGTAAAGGCAGTGGTAACTTTGCTGTGGTAACACGAGGCAAGGCCGCCCATGCAGGTCGTGAGCATCATCTAGGCCGCAACGCAATTCGTGCCATGGCAGATTTTACCCGTGCCTTAGATGACCTTAACGGCCAACAACAGGGTATTACTATTAACCCGGGGTTTGTACAGGGTGGAGGGGCTGTAAATATCGTGCCCGACACCTGCACTATGCGCTTTAATATTCGTATTGAACACAGTGAACAACAAGCGTGGTGCGAAGACCAAATAGCCGCTATTTTGGCCGATATCAATGCCACTGATGGTATTACTATTGAGTTACATGGCGGTTTTGGTCGTCAGCCTAAGATACTAAGCCCTGCTAACCAAGAGCTGTGCAAACTGGTGCAATCTTGCGGCAAAAGCCTTGGCCTTAGCTTAGAATTCTTGCCCACTGGTGGCTGTTGTGATGGCAACAATTTAGCCGCTGCAGGCTTACCCAATATTGATACCTTAGGTGTGCAGGGCGGTAAAATTCACAGCGCCGATGAATATATGCACTTGTCGAGTTTAACCACTCGATCACAATTAAGTGCATTAATTTTATTACGCTTAGCCCAAAGTAAAGACCTAGCCTGGTTGCAGCGCGAAGGTATGGAGCATCAGTCATGTTAGTTGTACGGCCTATCAAAAGTGACGATGGAGAAGCCTTTAATGACTTTGCTGCAGCTGCAGGTGTAGGCCATACTAACTTGCCTAATCACCCTATACATCTTGCTCAAAAGATAAATCACAGTGAATTATCTTTTGCTTCCAGCGTAGATCACGCAGGTGAAGAGGGCTACACCTTTGTCATGGAAGACACCCATACCGAACGCCTAGTAGGCACCTGCACAGTAGATGCGACCGTGGGTTTAAGCCAACCTTACTATACTTATCGTGTTGACCAAGTGACCCATTCCTCTGTTGATTTAAAAATCAATAACCGTATCCCAGCCTTACATATGAGTCACGATTACACGGGCGCGTCACGCCTGAGTTCATTTTACTTAGAACCTGATTACCGCTGTGACTTTTACGACCAGCTACTGTCTAAATCTCGCTT
>Ga0302118_10000492_pt1 | contig 18691 bp, 18 predicted proteins | sample AG5_331_MG_FD_203126 | JGI IMG/M metagenome (GOLD analysis project Ga0302118, IMG submission 203126) | Marine microbial communities from Western Arctic Ocean, Canada - AG5_33.1 | ecosystem: Environmental > Aquatic > Marine > Oceanic | place: Canada: Western Arctic Ocean | collected 2017-10-01 | reverse complement strand
TCTCTCTAAATGCTGAAGCCCGTGATGACTTGGGGAAAGGTGCGAGCCGCCGCCTACGTCGCCTATCTGGTGGCACACCTGCTATCGTTTTTGGCGGTGCAAAAAACAAGAAGCCTCAATCGATTACTTTGGTTCACAAAGATCTTTGGAAAGCTTCTGAAGTAGAAGGCTTTTACAGCTCTGTAATCACTCTAAACATTGGCGGCAAAGAAGAGCCAGTAATTGTTAAAGACCTACAGCGTCACCCAGCCAAGCAAGAAATCCAGCACGTTGACTTCTTACGCGTTACTAAGTCAAACCTAATTCACATCTTGGTTCCTTTGAAGTTTGTGAATGAAGCGACTGCACCTGCCATTAAGATCCAAGGCGGCACAGTGTCTCACGCTAAAAGCGAAGTTGAGATCACTTGCTTGGCAGCTAACTTGCCAGAGTGCTTAACTGTAGACATGCAAGATGTGGCTATCGGTGGTATCGTTCACCTTTCAGACATCCCACTACCAAAGGGCGTAACTATTCACGCTCTTCGCCTAGGCGAGGACCACAACCAAGCAATCGCTACTATTACTGGCTCCAAAGGCAGTTAAAACTAGCACAGCTTAATTGTTGTAATAAACGCCTTTGTTATTCACTTAACAAAGGCGTTTTTATTTGGAGTTCCACGTTCATGCCCGATTCTATACCCGATGTACCCATCAAGCTCATTGTTGGTCTAGGCAATCCTGGTGCGAAATACGATCAAACTAGACACAATGCAGGCCAAGACTGGTTGGCGCAATTGGCTAAAGAAGAAGGCATTAGCTTGGCCATGGAAAAGCGCTTTTTTGGTGACTATGGCCAAGGCTTTATAGCTGGGCACAAAGTCCACCTGCTCATCCCTAATACCTTTATGAATTTAAGCGGGCAAGCTGTACAAGCCCTATGTAATTTCTATAAAATTGACACCGACAACATCCTCGTAGCCCATGACGAACTAGATCTGCCTCCAGGCACAGCACGCCTCAAACTAGGCGGCGGCCATGGTGGTCACAATGGTTTACGAGACATTATTAACAAGCGCAGCGGCGACAAGAACTTCCACCGCTTACGCTTAGGAATAGGCCACCCTGGCGATGCCAAGTTAGTGACCAATTACGTACTAAAAAAAGCGCCTCTTGAAGAGCGCATCAGCACCCAGAATTCAATGGACAAGGCAATAAAAGCCATGCCGGAGGCTATATCTGGGCAATGGCAAAAAGCCATGAATGACCTGCACACAAGCTAAGAAAGCGGTCTAATTATAATTACTAGAGGTATCCCATGGGATTCAATTGCGGCATTGTAGGCCTACCTAACGTTGGTAAATCAACTCTTTTTAACGCACTTACCAAAGCGGGCATTAGTGCTGAGAACTTTCCATTTTGCACCATTGAGCCTAACGCAGGTGTTGTGGCAATGCCAGACCCACGCTTAGACGCCTTAGCGGCTATCGTTGAACCAGAACGCATACTTCCCACCACCATGGAATTTGTCGACATCGCGGGTTTGGTAGAAGGCGCATCGAAAGGTGAAGGCTTGGGAAACAAGTTTTTAGCTAACATCCGTGAAACAGACGCCATTGCACATGTTGTACGTTGTTTTGAAGATGATAACGTGATTCATGTCTCTAACCGCATTGACCCTATCGATGACATCGGCATCATCAATATGGAACTGGCCTTGGCAGATTTAGATTCCGTAGAAAAGCAAAAAGCCCGCGTGCATCGTGTTGCTCGCACTGGCGACAAAGAAGCCCAAGCCACTATGGCATTTTTAGAAAAACTAGCAGCCCCCCTAAGCGAGGGTATTGCAGTGCGCACCCTAGACTTAAACGATGATGAGCTAGCCATGGTGAAGAGTTTTCACCTACTCACCAGCAAACCTACGATGTACATTGCCAACGTTGCTGACGACGGCTTTGAAGACAATCCTCATCTAGACGCCGTCAACGCCTATGCCGCTGTAGAAGGCGCTAAAGTAGTCGCTATCTGTAACCAAATTGAAGCGGAAATAAGCGAACTAGATGATGATGACAAACGCGAGTTTTTGTCTGACATCGGAATGACCGAGCCTGGTTTGGATCGTGTAATTCGAGCTGGTTATGAACTACTTAGCTTACAAACCTACTTTACTGCAGGCGTTAAAGAAGTGCGCGCATGGACTGTAAAACAAAATGCCACAGCACCTCAAGCAGCTGGTGTAATCCACACAGACTTTGAAAAAGGTTTTATCCGTGCCGAAGTTGTTGGTTATGATGATTTTATTGCTGGTAACGGCGAACAGGGTGCCAAAGAAGCTGGCAAGTGGCGCTTAGAAGGCAAAGAATACCGGGTAAAAGACGGCGATGTGGTTCACTTCCGATTTAATGTGTAAAAGCTTTGTTTATGGGTGTTGACAGCACCCCCAAAACAAGGAATAATTCGCGTCCTCAAGTACAGCCACTGTGCTTGAAAACGATCAAAATGGCTATGTAGCTCAGCTGGTTAGAGCACATCACTCATAATGATGGGGTCACTAGTTCGAATCTAGTCATAGCCACCATTTTGATCAGTCCTGTGGACATTTCTGGGATATCGCCAAGCGGTAAGGCAACGGGTTTTGATCTCGTCATGCGCAGGTTCGAATCCTGCTATCCCAGCCATTCGTCCTTTTTGTGCAGTAAATAAAACACCCTCTCAATACCCAAAAAACATTACTAGCTTTCTGATCCCTTTGACCAGTTTCATCACTATGCGTTTTTTTGATTGCGATTAGGCCCAAATATGCCTAGAGTAATGCTTTAATAGACTCATCCCTCAGCGGCATCTTATTGAGCGTCACACACCTCAAGGTGGCGCACTTGAGCGCATATCCACCCTATGCAATTATAATCTACCAGTTCGAGGCTCTATGGCACCCCTGAGCCCTCTGAGGCCAGCCACGATAAGGTATTGGGAATAGAAACCAGACACTGGCTTGCCTGCTAGCTTGCGCCAAACCCAATAATCCATACACTTTGGGCTTAGAAAAAGGAAACTACCATGACAATTCACATTAACAGTCAATTTGACAGCGGTAACATTGAGGTCATCGATGCGCACAGCAACCCTATTGAGCTAGCCATACGTCATGATAACCAATCCGACTTCTATCAATGGTTTCACTTTAGCATTGCGGGGGCTAGGGACAGAGATGAGTTAGAGCTGAATATCACCAATGCTGGAGGAGCAGCTTTTCCTGAAGGCTGGCAGCATTTTCAAGTAGTAGCTTCCTATAACAGAGAAGAATGGTTTAGGGTGCCCACACGATATGATGACAGCTGTCTTATTTTTAACCACGCACCAGAACATGACTTAGTTTGGTATAGCTACTTTACACCTTATTCATGGGAGCGACATCAGGACCTTATCGGTTGGGCGCAAACTAATGATATTTGCACCCTTACAACCCTAGGCGACAGCCTGGACGGAAGGCCTTTAAGCCTACTGACTATCGGTGATAACACGCCACAAAAACGTAAAATCTGGCTCACTGCTCGCCAACACCCAGGTGAAACCATGGCCGAATTTGCCATAGAAGGTTTATTACAAAAATTACTAGATCCTAGTGATGCGTGTGGCCGTAAGCTTCTCGAAGATGTAGTGTTTTATATTATTCCAAACATGAATCCAGATGGCAGTGTACGCGGCCACCTTCGAACCAATGCAGCAGGCGTTAACCTTAACCGTGAGTGGCTAAATGCCACCATGGAGCGCAGCCCAGAAGTACTTTTAACACAACAAAAAATGCATGAGACGGGTGTAGACCTTTTCATTGATTGTCACGGCGACGAAGCAATACCTTATGTGTTTTTAGTGGATAATCAAGGTATACCGGCATATAGCCCGAGGCTCGCTAAGTTAGAAGCAGATTTTAAACAACAGTTGCTTATCAGCAACCCAGACTACCAAACAGAATACGGCTATGACACAGACCTTCCAGGGCAAGCAAACCTGACTTTAGCTAGCGCATCCGTCGGCGAAACCTACGACTGTTTATCACTCACATTAGAGATGCCTTTTATCGACAATTTCAATCTGCCAGATAAGATGCAAGGCTGGTCCGCACAACGCAGCAGTGACATGGGTGCAGCGTTATTACCAGCTATGTTAGCTGTAATAAAAGATCTAAGGTGACACCACAGAACTCACGATGGAGCTTTTGTTTTGGCGGGCAACGCATAGGTTCCCATCACCTGAGCTACAGGTCTTTCATCGCCACGAGAGTACAACATTACCTCCCCCATCACTAGAGTGCGCCCCACTTTAACCAATTTACAGTGGCCTACTATGTCTTTATCTGCGGCGGGCTTTCTTAAAAAGTTGATCGACAGGTTTGAAGTCACCGCTAAGGCCACTAAACCTAGCTCCCCCAGCACAGCTGCATATAACGCCACGTCGGCTACAGTCATTAGTATCGGGCCTGAAACCGTACCTCCTGGGCGTAGTTCATCGAAGCCTATAGAATGACTTATGACAGAAGAACGCTCTCCAATGGCCTCTACCACACACTTAGATTGAGGGAACTCTCTCGCTAAAAACTCTGCAATGACTTGTTTGGTTGCCACGGTAATCCCTTTAAATTTGAACAGTTATTTCTCCGACACTAATCAAACACTAAGATAGCGTTATCAGTAGTCGCCTCTACTACTGATTCCATGCGGTCAGCTTTGCTAATGTATTTGGGCTTACTTTGGGTACTCAACTTTGCGTTAGACTTTTTGGCACGAGCCTTTAAAATCTGAACACCTTTTTTACGACGATTCATGTGGATCTACTCATTTGTTAACACCAATATAATATCAGCTTCGAACATGTAACCAAACCGTATAAGAGGTAAATTCGCAGTTTAACCCAATCATGCTTGGACGTAGTACACCCGTTACTGTAATAGTTTAGCCATGAAAATCTCATCCACAAACTTACCACCAAGGTAGCTGGACTCTTTGCGAATACCTTCTTGGGCATAGCCTAATTTCTTGTAGAGTCTAATAGCTGAAACGTTATTAACAAGCACCAACAGTTCAATACGATGTATGCCTTCATTAGACGCCCATCGCTGTGAACACTCAAAAAGTTGCGAAGAAACCCCCTTCCCCTGATGTGAAGATAGTACACCAACCATTAATGTGGTTGTACATGAAAGACTTTTCCAAGCAGAAGTCTCCAAGGATAAGAACCCTGTGAGCGCACCTTCTTCTTCCGCGACAAATATAGCGCTTCTCGCGCTGCACAGCACTTGGTCAAACTGACTGCCAGCATAGTCACTCAGGCTCTCTCGCTCTCCAGGTGATGCTCCCCACATCGACGACTCTATATCAAGAGTGGCTCTCAATTGTCTATATGCCTCACGATCAGACAGGGCTATTTTACGAACTTTCATACTAGCACTCTATTAGGTCACTTGATGCGCTGACCATTATCGAAACAAATAAGTTATCTACAGCACAGCGATATAAAACTCATGTTATAGTCAAAATTTGGATCCTTCAATGGCAATTTCTGATCATCCTTCACATCTGAGCCTACCCCAAACTAACCCTGGAGTATCTACTGTGCTGGAATACCTGATCATTAAATTTCCCTATATTGATGCTCAGATTTGGCAGCAACGCATCGCCCGTGGCAAGGTACATTACCACGACGGTTCGTTGGTAACGCCGCAATCTCTGTTTCAATCGCAACAACGAATTTACTATTATAGAGAGGTAGAAATCGAGCCCATCATCCCCTTTAAGGAAGAGATTATATTTCAGGATGAACATATTTTAGTGGCCTATAAACCTCACTTTTTAGCAGTAACCCCGGGAGGCATCTACGTGAATGAATGCCTACAAAATCGTTTACGACAAAGTACAGGCATTAAGGCATTACAAGCGTTACACCGCTTAGATAGAGTGACCGCTGGTTTGGTCATGTTCTCTGTAAATTCAGGCACACGGCATCGTTATCATCATTTATTTCAGGCACGGCAAATACATAAGACCTACCAAGCCATTGCCAATATTAGTCACGGTGAAAATCTGATCAGCCAAGCGTGGGAAATTAAAAATCGTATCGTGCATGGCGAACCACTCTTTCGCATGCGTGTGACCGAAGGCGAAGCCAATAGCCACTCTGTGATTCGCTGCATACAGCAATCTACTCAGCAGGCGCTATTTGAATTAAATCCTGTCACTGGAAAAACTCATCAATTACGCCTTCACATGCAGGAACTGGGCTGGCCCATATTGAATGATAAATACTACCCGCAATTACAGCCGCTATCGGAAGATAACTATACAGCGCCATTACAGTTACTGGCAAAGGGGCTTGAATTTAATGATCCTATAACCCAGCAACCAAGGTGCTTTAGTTATGGCCAGGACTTATCACTAACAAACTAAAGAGCTTTATGGTGAATGTGAAGTTGGGCTAAAACCCTCATCCTAAACCTGCATCCAAAACACAGATAGCTAGATTGCGATATTATTCAAGCATATACTGGGTTCCTGTATTTTCAGTCCACACCTATCCCATTCCAACTAGATACCTAGAAAATGTCCACTTTAAGATATCTTTCAAACTACCCTCAGCAAGTTAAAGACCAAGCTCTACAAATGATAGAGCAGGATAAGCTGTCAGATTATTTACTCAATAAGTACCCTACGACCCATCAGTTTGTGAATGACAAATCCCTGCGAGAGTATGCTGTATCAATCAAAAATCAATATATTAAAAAGTCTTCACCATTAAGCCAGGTGATTTATGATCCTAAAATTCACGTGATTAACAATGCTCTTGGGTTACACACTTTTGTGTCCCGGGTTCAAGGCAATAAACTCAAGAGTAAAAACGAAATTAGGATAAGTGATGTTTTTAGGAAGTCCCCAGAAGCATTTCTAAGGATGATTGTTGTGCATGAACTGGCTCATCTGAAAGAAAAAGACCACAACAAAGCCTTTTACAAACTCTGTTGTCATATGTCGAGCGATTATCATCAGCTTGAATTTGATATGCGCCTATATTTAACTCAATTGGCCTTGCATGGCGAAATATACTGAGGCATAAGTGTCGCGATACTAGCGTTATTCATTAACAATAAACGGCACACACCCAAATTGGCGACGAACCCACAGGCTGCTTCTAGGCGAGTATCTAGCTGAAAGTGACCATCACCGTGTTTTGTTAAGTCATCCATACCTTGTTTGTCTCTTATCGGTCGTTTTCTTCATTTAAGGAGCTTTAGTGGGCATAGATATGCCAAGCTAGCTATATTAGCACCAAAAACAGCGCTTTGAAGCTAGGTTTAATGGTGGCCTTAAATGTATAATACTGCCTCAAATAATGCAGGTGTACCACATGACAAAAAAGCTATTTATTAAAACCCATGGTTGCCAGATGAATGAATATGATTCTTCACGTATGGCAGACTTATTGGGCGATAGCCATGCCATGGAAATCACCCACAACGAAGCAGAAGCCGACCTACTATTGCTTAATACGTGCTCTATTCGTGAAAAAGCCCAAGACAAGGTTTATCATCAGCTAGGCCGATGGCGCAAACTAAAAGAAGCCAACCCAAATATTAAAATCGGTGTGGGCGGCTGCGTTGCTAGCCAAGAAGGCAAAGCCATTTCTAAACGTGCTCCTTTCGTCGATATGATCTTTGGTCCACAAACATTACATCGTTTGCCAGAGATGATCGATGCAACAGACGCAGGCGCCAAAGGCGTTGTGGATGTTAGTTTTCCTGAAATAGAAAAATTTGATAATTTGCCTGCGCCTAAAGTAGAAGGTGCAGAAGCCTTTGTGTCTATTATGGAAGGCTGTTCAAAATACTGTACATTTTGCGTTGTACCCTACACCCGTGGCGAAGAAGTTAGCCGTCCACTGGCCTCTGTATTGCTAGAAGTAGAGCAATTGGCAGAGCAAGGCGTGCGCGAAGTGAACTTGCTAGGCCAAAACGTTAACGCCTATCAAGGTGAAACCGATGATGGCGACACCGTTGATTTAGCAGAACTCATTGCCTTAGTAGCCAACATTGATGGCATCGACCGCATTCGCTTTACCACCAGCCACCCCGTTGAATTTTCCGACAGTCTTATAGACGCTTTTGGTGAAATTCCAGAACTGGTTAGCCATTTGCACCTGCCTGTACAATCTGGGTCTGATAAAATATTAATGGCCATGAAGCGTGGCCATACTGCGCTAGAATACAAATCTAAGATGCGCCGTATCCGCAAAAAACGCCCAGACATTAGCTTTTCATCAGACTTCATCATCGGTTTTCCTGGCGAATCTGATGCTGATTTTCAAGCCACAATGGATTTGATTACCGAGATTGGTTTTGATTTATCATTTAGCTTTATTTACAGCAAGCGTCCGGGCACACCCGCTACAGATTTACCAGACAACACTGACGATGCAACCAAAAAGCAGCGACTAACTCAGTTACAGCGGCGTATTGATAGCCAATCGTTTGATATTAGTAAAGCCATGATTGGTAGCCTGCAGCGTGTTTTAGTGAATGGATACTCCAAGAAAGACCCTGGTAAATTGACTGGCCGCTCAGAAAACAACCGTTCGGTTAACTTTGCTAGCAACAATGCAGACTTAATCGGAAAGTTCGCCCAAATCCATATTTTGGAAGCGTTCCCCCATTCTTTACGTGGCGAGCTTGTAGCGTCTGAATTAGATGGGCTTGCACCTGTTGGCCCTATTGTGCTGCAATAGCCTTGTATGACAAATTCTACCAATAGCTCAAAAACCTCTGGCAATAACAACACTGGCTCCATTTTCAGCTTGTTACCAGACAACACTCAACACCTTGCAAGCCTACAAGGTCAGTTGGATGGCAACCTGCGTATTATTGAACAGCGCCTGCAATTAACCATCAGCAATCGCGGTAACCGTTTTCATATAGCAGGTTCTCCTGCAGCCTGTATCACTGGTGAAAACGTATTACAACAACTCTACCGTGAAGCCCAACAGAACAGCGAAGTGACTCCAGAAATGGTTCATCTCGCCTTAGTGGAAGCCCTACAAACCATGACAGAAACCAGCGCCAATAATATAGTCGCCCCAAAAGCTAATCAACCACAAGATACTGGGCTTAGCATTCGTACAAAACGCACCACGATTAAACCTCGTGGCGATACCCAGCAAAGCTACATTCGCTCTATCCGTAAGCATGACATTAACTTTGGCATTGGGCCTGCAGGCACTGGCAAAACCTACCTTGCTGTCGCTTGTGCCGTGGAAGCCCTTGAGCGCGAAGAAGTAAGTCGTATATTGCTAGTTCGCCCCGCCGTAGAAGCAGGTGAAAAACTTGGTTTTTTACCCGGTGACTTAGCGCAAAAAATCGACCCCTACTTACGCCCCCTATACGACGCTCTGTATGAAATGGTTGGTTTTGAAGCGGTTGCTCGTATGATAGAAAAGAACGTTATAGAAATTGCACCTTTGGCCTACATGCGCGGCAGAACACTTAATGGTAGTTTTGTAATTTTAGATGAAAGCCAAAACACCACCCGCGAACAAATGAAAATGTTCCTCACCCGCATTGGTTTTGGTTCTACCGCAGTTATTACTGGCGACGTGACACAAATTGATCTACCAAAAGGCACTGCGTCTGGTCTTAAGCATGCCATTGAAGTATTAGATGGCGTAGATGACATTGGTTTTACCCACTTTCTGTCTGGCGACATTGTCCGTCACCGCCTAGTTCAGCGCATCGTAGATGCCTATGACGCTTTTGAAAAAAAACACCCATGATCATAGATTTACAAATTGCTAGTGAGAGCAAAGAAATACCAACACTAGCGCAACTAGAGCAATGGGCTCAACTTGCACTACAAACACCTGATATTGCAGCCGAAATAACCATTCGTATGGTTGATGATGCAGAAAGTCATGAATTAAACTTACAGTATCGTGGCAAAGACAAACCTACCAATGTGCTGTCTTTTCCTTTTGAACAGCCCGAGTTTGACGATCCTGAATTAGCTGCAGAGATGGCGGCTGAATTAGGCGATGTGGATTATTTGGGTGACCTCGTGATCAATGCTCAATTGGTGGCTCAAGAAGCCGCACAACAAGATAAACGCATTAAAGACCATTGGGCCCATCTGGTTATTCACGGCACCTTGCATTTACAGGGTTTCGACCATATAAAAGACGAAGAAGCTGAAGCCATGGAAGCCCTAGAGGGGCAACTATTAGCCACACTTAACGTCGCCAACCCTTATGTTGCTATACAAAGCGACTAGGCGTATAAATTGATTTCATTAACTTTTAGGAAAACACACCCCTCATGAACGACGACGCGTCGACCAACGGTCAGGACAAACGCTCTTGGCTGGATAGACTTTCTTTTTTCCTCAGCGACAGGCCTAGCACCAAAGAAGAACTGTTAGAACGAATTCGCCAAGCTGAAGAAGACCAAATACTCGACCGCGAATCCCTCGACACTATCGAAGGTGCCCTACAAATGTCACACATGCAAGTGCGCGACATTATGGTTCCACGCCCACAAATGGCTGTAGTAAAAGCCGGCCAAAGCACTCAAGAGTTCATGCATACAATCACCGAAACGTCTCACTCACGCTTCCCTGTTATTGGTGAATCCCCTGACGACGTGTTAGGCATTTTATTAGCCAAAGATTTGCTACCCCTGGCATTTGCTAAGCAAATGGACGACTTTGATCTCAGCGCCATGTTGCGCAAGCCTATCTTTGTGCCCGAGAGTAAACGCCTTTCCATTTTACTCAACGAATTCCGCACCAACCGTTATCATATGGCCATTGTATTAGATGAGTACGGTGGCGTTGCTGGTCTTGTGACGATTGAAGACGTATTAGAACAAATCGTTGGTGAAATTGAAGACGAAACTGATTCTGAAGAAGACGATGGCAACATTAGGCCTTTTGCTGACAACGGCTTCTTAGTTAAAGCACTCACCACTATCGATGATTTTAACGAACACTTTGGTACTTATTACGACGAAACCGAATTCGACACCATTGGCGGTATTATCACTCAACAATTTGGTCACTTACCAGCCAAAGATGAAAGTATCCAAGTAGGGGATTTAAACTTCCATATTTTGGCGGCAGATACCCGAAGAATACGGCTTATGCAAGTAAACCCTATTAGCACCGATACTGATGAGCCATCTCCTCAAAGCTAATGTAGCCACCAGTATAATTGCCGGCGCCCTGGCCCCACTTGCCCTTGCCCCAATCAATTTATGGCCCCTAGCGCTATCAAGTGTAGCGCTATTTTGGTACAGCCTTAATCAAAGCAAGCACACCAAGCAAGCTATCTATACAGGCCTTGCCTATGGCTTAGGGTATTTTGGCGTAGGTGTAAGCTGGGTGTTTGTGAGCATGGTTAACCATGGCAACACTCCCTGGCTGCTAGCCTCAGCTCTCACATTTTTGTTTTGTGGTGGTTTAGCGCTGTTTTACGCTCTTTTTGCCGGCCTATTTTATCGTTTTAAACCACATCACCAATACCCTACTTTATTATTTATAGGCCTATGGATTAGCCTAGACTTGCTGCGCGGCTGGTTACTGACAGGCTTTCCATGGCTGTACTTAGGTTATGCTGGCGTAGGCACCTTTATGGAGGGTTACGCGCCTATTTTGGGCGTGCATGGCGTTACTTTATTACTACTGGCCAGCGCATTACTAACCTTTGGGGCGCAAGTTAAATTGCCTTTACGCTTGGCGTTGCTCACTGGGTTATGGCTTGCGGGCTATGGACTAAACACCATTTCCTGGACTCAACCAAGCCAACAGGGCCCTATCACAGTCACATTACTACAAGCTGACGTTAGTTTAGAAACAAAGTGGTCTCCACAAACCCTAACCCCCACATTAAAGTATTACTTTAAAAAATCTTACCTACATTTAGAAAGCGACTTAATAATTTGGCCAGAAACAGCCATTCCCACTTACTGGGATCATATAGCTCCAGCGTTCGAATCCCTTCGAGCACTGGCCAAAGAAGAAAATACACAAATCATCAGTGGTACGATAATTAGAGAAACTGCCGAGGCTGGGACAAACTATTACAACGGATTAATCGCTTTTGGTGCAGAAGATGGAGAGTATTATAAACAACGCTTAGTGCCGTTTGGTGAGTACATACCACTAGAATCGTGGCTCAGAGGAGCAATAGACTTCTTTAATTTGCCCATGTCGGCATTTAAACTGCCACTACACAAGCAAGGGCTACTAACCCACACCATAGCCATCGCTGGCAACATTTGTTATGAAATTGCTTATCCACAACTTGTGGCTCAGCAGGCGGCTCAGGCTCAAATTATCGTTACCGTAAGTAACGACACTTGGTTCGAACACTCATTAGCGCCATGGCAGCACTTACAAATAGCACAAATGCGCGCCCTAGAGAACGGCAAACCGGTTGCTCGAGCCACTAATAGTGGGGTTTCTGCGTTAATCAATGCGGCCGGACAATTCATTCAGATAGCCCCGATGTATCAGCAGGCAGAGCTAACTGGCAAGGTGACTTTGATGGAGGGTAAAACGCCCTACAATACAGGCCTCAACTGGCCTGTACTTTTTCTTAGTCTCGCTTTAATCCTGTGTGGTTTAAGGCGCAACCTTGTAGGCTCTTTCCCAATCAGGCTCAAACCCTAATATTATATGGGGCTGTGGTTGCTTGTGATTAAAGTGGTAGTTATGGAGTTGGGTAAATTGCGCACGAATATCGTCTGCGGCTAACTGGATCACCTTAGCAGGCACAAGGTAACCATCAGCACGGGCACGGAACACCATACGACACTCACCTGCGTCCAATAACTTTTCAGCATGGGGTGCATCTATTGGGCAAAGTGAGGTCATGGTGGATTGAAAGCTATTTGCTTTCTGATAATAGTCAGAAGACAATTGTTTCACTACCCATTCAAACCTTTCAATTGGATCAACTGTTTTTATGGCGTTGTGCTTATATTGGGCTACCAAATGATCCAGCTCACGCTTAAGAATTAAAATAGTTAACTCAACACCTATATCGCCATCTGCGCCGTAACACACTAAAGGTTTGGCTTCTTCTAATGGGAATCCAGCCGCTTGGCGTGCTGCAAATAGGCGGCTTAAGCACTGCCAATGCATAAAATCGTGTTCTAATGTTTTGTCGCTTGAAATCACTTATTAATCCTCATGCCGTGCAATACTGTATATCGTTAATGGCACATTATGCAGCAAGCGTGAGCGCAACAAAAGCAAGCAACCGTCTAAATTTGGAACTTCTGCGACAGGCCATGATAAATAAGCACTAACATTGACCTGAGTTGATCCTCAGCACTACTCCACTGCCCAGCTTTGCGAGTGGTTTGATTAAGTTACAGAGGTAGTGTGTTCTTTCTAACACAGTTAGCTAGGTGGATTTTCCATTTGCTCAACCAATTTTAACCGCTGCACTTTTCCTGAGGGCCCCTTTGGTAAATCGTGTAGGAAGTGAATCTGTTTTGGAGTTTTTACTTGGCCCAACTTACTCTGACAAAATGCAATGAGTTCTGATTCAGTCGTTTCTTTGCCTTTGGCCAACACAACACAAGCCACCACTTCCTGGCCATAGTGAAGGTCTTCAATACCAATTGCTGCTGCCTCCATTACGGCAGGGTGAGTATAAAGCACATCGTCTATTTCACGTGGAGCTATATTTTCTCCACCTTTAATAATCAATTCCTTTATGCGCCCAGTGATAAAGCAGAAATTGTCCTCGTCCATGATTGCCAAATCACCCGTATGCAACCAACCTTCAGCGTCAATAGTTTCCTTGGTTACCTTAGGGTTTTTGTAATAGCAGCGCATTACACATTTGCCTTTTACCAATAGCTCCCCTTCAATCCCTCGTGCCACTTCTTGCCCGGACCGATTTATAACCTTTACCTGAGTACCAAAAGCGATCCCAGGTGAACCATATTTATTAGCTAAGGGAGGTAATGGGTTAGACAATATTTGTGCAGAAGTTTCTGTGAGGCCCATAGTTTCAACAATAGGAACACCAAATTTTTCTTCAAATCCTGAATGTAATGCAGGAGGCAATGCTGCAGACGCCGACCGCCCAAACCGCACTTTTGTGGGTGCAAGCTGTAACCGTTCTAGCTGCCCTTCATTGTCTTGATGCATCAAGTAGGAAATAATAGTGGGCACCACACTAAACCAACTGCATCTATACTCAATCACCCAAGTCCAAAAACGAGATGCACTAAAACTATGGGGTAATACTAGGCTGCTGCCACTAACAAGACATGCCATAACAGACACACATTGCGCATTAATATGGCACAAAGGCAGCACGCACAAACCCCGATCTGTGCTGGTTAATCCGTGTGCTACTGAAGTATTCATACCTCCAGCTATCAAATTCTCATGGGTTAACACTACGCCTTTAGGTCGGCCTGTAGTACCCGATGTATACATTAAAAGCGCATCACTTTGGGCCGTAATAGGCGCCAACTTAATAGCACTGGCAGAAACCTTGGCCCAACTGGGACCATGGTCCTCGTGAGCATCAATAAACTGGATTTCTTTAGGTAGCTTGTCGCCTAAGCTCGATACCACAGACTTAGATTCTGCAGATATAAACACTACTTTAGTGTCTGAATGTTGCAAAACATAGGCAATTTGGTCAGGACCTGCCGCAGGGTTAAGAGGTGAAATGATCAGGCCTGTATATAGGGCACTTAAAAACAACACCAAAGCTGTCTTGCCATTTCCCATCATAAAGGAAATAGTATCGCCTTGAACCAAGCCTAAGGCATGAAACTGAGCTGCATATACCTGAGCTTCTTGCTCCAAATTTTTATAGGTTAAGACACTTTGTGTCTCCGGAAAAACCGCATATACCGCGTTAGGTTGCAGCCTAGCATGCTGGGAGATAAATTCCCTTACAGTATCAGCAGGTGGAACATATTTAGGTAGGTTCACGACAAATACCTGCGCTGATAGTCAGCAAACATATCCTCAACTGAGACTTCTCTAGATGGGATAGTTTGAACCACTTTAGTCACGTTCATAAAGTGCCGATAATGCACGTTTTGATCCGTCACATTACCACCCCAAGTACCACAACCCATGGATAATGAGAACGGCAAGCCATTATCAAAGCTACCACCCGTAGCGAAGCAGTGGGGCTGATTTACAATCACACGACATACCGGCATCTCAAGGCCTAATATTTCTGCTCGGTCAATGGATTGACTGTGCAGGCTCAATGAGTGGCCTTTGCCTTGGTAGTTCAATATATCGCCGGCTATCTGTTTGGCATGATCAAAGTCTCGCGCTCGATATATGGTCAAAACTAGGGCCATTTTTTCACCAGAAAACGGGAAGTCGGCACCGGCTCCTGTCTCTTCGACCAGTAAAAAATCAGCATCACAGGCCGCTTTGCGGGTAATGCCAGCAAGGTCACACATCACACCTACGGGCTTAGCCAACATGGCAGCATTGAGATGGCCTTTGTGCCATAAAACTGACTGTAAGCTTGCGGTTTCTTCTGGCGTCAATAAACAGGCATTAACCGCCTCCAATGCTGCCAGCATATCGTTGTAAATAGCATCGACTATGACCAAACTATTTTCCGACGAGCAGCTAGTGGCATTATCAAAAGTTTTTGAGGCTTTTATTTTCGCTGCCGCCGATGGTAAGTCTGCAGTTTCATCAATTAAGCTGGTGACATTACCCGCACCTACACCAAAGGCTGGTGTACCACAGGTATAAGCGGCTCTAACGTTATTTTGTGACCCAGTCACTACAACAAGGTCCACTTGCTTGAGCATTTCCATACTCAAGTCTTTACTCACAGGAGTTGGCAAGGTTTGCACTAAGTTACGTGGTGCGCCAATACGATCCAGCTCCAGATATATTAATTCGATCAAGCGTGTACAACTAGGCTGACCTTTTGGTGAAGGCGATAAGATAATAGCGTTACGACACTTAAGCGCGTTCAAAATCATATTCATGGGTGTTGCTACAGGGTTAGTAGACGGCACAATTGCACCTACAATTCCTACAGGTCGAGCAATTTCCACAATACCGTTTTGTGGGTCTCGTTTAATAACACCTACGGTTTTAGCATCTTTCAAATCACGTAACAAACCCAACGTTTTACGATGATTCTTAGTGATTTTATCCGCTACATTGCCTAATCCAGTCTCGGCTACTGCAAGTTCAGATAATTTTTGATTATTAGCTGGGTTAACCAGTGCCCAAGCGGCGGCAGTCACTAACTCATCGACTGCGGCTTGATCATAGGTTTCAAGCTGCTTCTGTGCTTGACCAGCCTGCTGTATTAATTGGGCTACTTGGCTACTAGCGTCCATCTGTGCCATTTAAATCTCCACATCAAACCGCTGTTAACGGTGTGGTTTTAGTTGGGGCAAAAAAGGGCCAACTGCTAAGACTGTGTCTAAGCAGTTGGCACCAAGCACTACAATTACTTCAATTACTACAGGGTTACTATAAGTCAGATAACAGATCAGTAAGGTAAGCTTGACGCTCAACCCACATTTTCTTAACTTCATCCCGTGACATAATGCGCATCGGCGAACCGCCAGCCTTCATTTTTTTAGCCACTTTAGCGTCTTGGAACATTAAATGAACACGTTCGGCAAGAAAACTTACAACCTCAGGCGGTGTGCCTTTGCGAGCCATAATGCCGCGGAAGTTAACGCTAGAGTCATCTACGTCAATGCCTTGCTCTTTAAAGGTTGGCACATCTGGTAAAAAGCTCTCTTCACGTTGGTTGTCTGCTACAGCAAGAATCTTAATACGATCACCTTGGCGAAAGGCGTCACTTAAGTTGTTAAAGCCAGCCATTACTTGACTACCTAACACCATCTTCATAGCAGCCACACCACCACCAGCAGGAATATACTTAGTGCTAATGTCTGCAGCTTTATCAAGCTGTAAACTAGCGATGTGATGGCCTACATAAAGACCTGCACCACTCACTGTTAATTTACCAGGATTCGCTTTTGACCAAGCCACAAGTTCTGTAGCTGAGTTAAATGGACTATCTGCAGGAACTATAAGTACAGCTGGATCTGCTCCCCAGTTAGCGATAGGCTCTAAGTTATCGATATTGTAAGACGTATCAAACTTGAGTGATTGTGCAATAAAGTGTGGCACGTTATACGCTGCAAGTTGATGCCCATCCTGGCTAGCACTGCTGGCATACCAATTCCAACCTTTTTGACCACCTGCTCCAGGTTTGTTAAAGATCACTATAGGCATATTGAGGTATTTTTCATTTCCCGCCATCATGGTGGCAATACGCGCTTGGAAATCCGTAGCACCACCTGGGCCATACGCCACAGCTACTTGGATAGGTGCGGTTGGGTATTCAGCAGCTAATACTGCTGCGCTGGGCGCTAACAACATTGTAGTCACTGCTGCCGTAACGAAAGACGATTTTATTTTTTTTAGTATCATAAGAATTACCTTTTTCATTAGTGGCCAACTCAACCTAAGTGAGAGGCGTTTTATCTGCACTATTTGGACCACCCAAATAACGCGAATCTTTTTATAACAATCCTGGGGTTATCACCCTTAAAGACAAACTGAACAGCCCGTAAATCGCTGCCATAAAGCCAACGGATACCCACAGTATACTGGTGACTTGTTGTCGATTCTTACTGCCTGTGTAGAGCATAACAATAGCCGTGAACGCAACCCAAGAAGCTAAGTAGAAGCCAGCTGTTTGCAGGAGCATCAAGTAGCCCACAATGACAGCGATGCCAGCACTAAGGTCTGACCACTCTACTAACCCAGGACCAGATTTTTGGCGGCTCCAAGTACGCAAAACATCGATTAACAATGCTGCTGCAAACAACATCATCAGCACTGCTAATAAGAATGGGAAATCGTATGCTTGGCTGCCGTCTGCCGACATCACCATAGTCAACACGACTACAGAGGCCACAACTGCACCTACCGCAGCAACACGACCACCCGGCGTAGATCGCTTGAGTTCTGCAGCAACTTCGCGGCGTTGTTTCACCTCCACCCAAACGCTATAACCAATCGACACTAAACAGACAAATATAAGTACCAGGTTGACAGAGCCTGTCATGAAGTAAGGCACCGCGCCTTCACCTACATCGGCAATCATCTTACCCATAGAAAAGTTATCTTCTGCTATAGGGCCCAAAATAATACCCAACACAATGGGTGCAGCACTAAAGCCATACTTATTCAGTAGATACATCAAGCTACCAAGCACCAGCATAAGCACCACGTCAGAATAACTGTTCTGAATACTGTAGGTACCAAACACCGCAAGTACCGTCACGGCAGCCGCCATATACTGAGATGGCACACGCATAACCCAGTTGCTACTAGTACGACTCAAAGCTAAACCAATAATCAGCATAAATACTTGTGCCACTAACAAAGAACCAATGAACGTCCAGGTTACTTCAGCGTGCACAGTAAATAAGTCTGGGCCTGGGAACAAACCATTGATCAGTAGACCACCTAATAACACGGCCGCAGTTGGGCTGCCTGGAATACCCAAAGTTAGTAGAGGCACTAAAGATGGTCCGACCATGGCATTATTAGCCGACTCGGCAGCGATAACTCCGTCAGGCTCTCCATGGCCAAACTTACTCGCATTAGGGCTAAATTTCCGTACTTGATCGTAAG
>Ga0302118_10000491_pt1 | contig 18691 bp, 14 predicted proteins | sample AG5_331_MG_FD_203126 | JGI IMG/M metagenome (GOLD analysis project Ga0302118, IMG submission 203126) | Marine microbial communities from Western Arctic Ocean, Canada - AG5_33.1 | ecosystem: Environmental > Aquatic > Marine > Oceanic | place: Canada: Western Arctic Ocean | collected 2017-10-01 | reverse complement strand
ACATCGCTTGGTTTTGAGTTGATGGGTGACGTTATAAGTTTGGGCTTGGTGTTAACGGTAATGACAATATTTGTCTTTGGCATAGGTGCAGGCATGTTAATTGTGCCACTGAATGCTTTGATTCAAAAAAATGCTTCGCCCGATAACTTGGGCAGCGTTATTGCGGGGAAAAATTGGGTGCAAAATATTGCAATGACGGGCTTGTTATTTATAACTGGGTATGTGGCTTATAACAATGTGAGTAGTGAATATATACTTTACTTAAACGCAGTCATTGCACTGGTTGGCTTTACTGTGATACTGAAAAAACTCAAGTCAATTTACTAAGAGATCTTTACAGCATTCATTTTTTAACTTTTTTAACCTCAGCCCTTTGGGATGGGAGGTCTTTTCCTTTTTCCTGCGTTAAATTATCTTACTAGACAACAAGTAGAGCCTCAAAAATTATGCTTTGTAATAAGAAAAAAGACCCTCACTATCAAATTTAAAATGAATGTTACAAAGGACTCACTGTGAGAAGATTTTTGGTAAGGCTCGTTTTTGGGGTGCGTTATCGTTTGACCATAACCGGTGCAGAGCAAGTGCCAAAAAGCGGCCCTGTTTTGCTTTTGGGTAACCACATATCTTGGATTGACTTTATCTTTGTACAGTGGACATTGCGCAGAACCGTCTGTTTTGTTATGCATGCAGCCTATTACGATTGGCCCGTATTAAGGTCTATCCTTAAGAGGCTAAGTGTGATTAGTATTCAACCTGAGAGCAGTCGAGGCGCTATAAAAAATATTGTTCAGGCATTGGAAAATAACCAGGCGGTGTGTATATTTCCCGAAGGAGGTATCTCTATAAATGGTGAGTTTGCGCCTTTAATGCGTGGTTTTGAAAGAATATTAAAAGAGACTGATGCAAAAGTAACCGTGGTGCCTTTTGCGATTAACAATATGTGGGGGGACCTTTTGTCCATTGCACCCAAAGAAGTTAGAAGGCAACAAGAATTCACTTTAAGAAGACCTGTTGGCTTGAGTTTTGGTACAAGACTGGATTCAAAAGCTTCCCGTGCTGAGGTTACGCATTCCATTGCCAGCATGCTGAAGTAAGGCGACCGAAAGAAGACGTCGTAGTGCGAAACTTGCCCTCGAGTGCGTGCAAACAACCAAAATATTCCCGCACTATTGCACAAAGTATTATTTGTGTTGACTTGTAAAGGGAATAGCTCAAAAACCACGCCCCATTTTATTACTGAAATAAATAACAAAAATTTAGGGAATTTTCAATATGGATTGTTTGAAGGGGCAGAATGAATCAAAAAAGGCTGTTTAAGGGGTTTAACAGGCTGTTTTTAGTGCTTTAGCAAGATGACGAGCTAAAATTTCAGAAATTATTGAAATGAAGCGAAAATAATGCAGAAAGTGGATAAAAGGGCTGTGCCCCATTTTATTCTTGAAATTGTTAAATAACAGTAGCCGCTACCCATTTATTTGAGTGTTGTTAAGCCCCTAAAGTTTTTGTGCGACAGCGCGTCCAGTACCGTCCGGTGAAGCCAAGTTTTGATGCGCTGAGCTGATAGCGGCAATTCGCTCACTGACCAATTCGTTTGGATTGCATGCCGCCCTAGATTCAAGGTTGACATGAAGAAGCATTTGCTCGCCAGTAGCCAGTAGTCGACCATCTTGGTGGTATAAGAAATGGAAGATATGAAATTTTTTGCCACCACCAGATATTACCTGTGTTGAAACACTCACACCCTCACCGACAAGCACCTCGTCTAGGTGTCTGATGTGTGTTTCTACGGTAAAGAATGAGTTTCCTTTAGCGATATAAGCCTTATCAGCACCAACGATAGCCATCATTTTATCGGCTGCATTGGAAAAACATTCGAGGTAATGGGTTTCATTCATGTGGCCGTTATAGTCAGCCCATTTTTGCGGGACAGTTGTTGCGTAGGTGTCAATCGGTTGGCTGAGGTTGCGATCTGCAAAATCGATTGTTTCGATATTTTTTACAAGTTCGTCTTCAAATGCTTGCAGTGTATTGCCAGCACCCCAGCGGTTGTCTTTCAATACTTTTAAGATGTCGACCAAATTATCATCTCGTTTTTGCTCTAGAGCACGAATCGAATGCATGCCCGATTGTTCATCCGACTGGTTGGAGACTTTATCAACCAATTCTTCCGTAAACTCTGGGACATCCATTAAGTGGGTCCATGGCCACTCAAGACAAGGTCCGAATTGCGAGATGAAGTGGCGCATGCCAGCCTCACCGCCCGCTAATCGGTAGGTTTCAAACAAGCCCATTTGCGCCCAACGCAGGCCAAAACCATAGCGAATAGCATCATCAATTTCTTGGGTGGTGGCGACACCATCATTCACCAGCCATAGGGCTTCACGCCAAACTGACTCCAGTAGTCGATCGGCAATAAAAGCCGGTATTTCTTTTTTAATATGCAGTGGAAACATCCCAATCGACTCGAAGATATCACTGGCACGTTCAATTGTTGTTGCATTGGTTTTCTCGCCACCAACCATTTCTACAAGCGGCAGCAAATAAACTGGATTAAATGGATGTGCGACCACAAAGCGCTCAGGGTTGTGCAACTCAGCCTGTAAATCAGTTGGTAAAATGCCCGAAGTGGACGAGGTAATGATGGTATCTATCGAGGTGCTGAGTTCGATTTCACGATAAACAGTTAGTTTCATGTTCAGTCGTTCAGGCACAGCCTCAATGACGATTGCGACATTTTTTGTCGCTTCAGAAACGCTATCTTTGAAGCTTAACTTGCCTTTTTTTGGCAGCTGAACAGTATGGAGATTGGCATAGGCCCTTGCGGCATTATTAACAACTTTATTAGTATTCTCCGGAGCGTCGGGTGACGGGTCAAAGACATTAACATCAATACCATTAAGCAATAAGCGCGCAATCCAGCCGGCGCCAATAACACCGGCGCCAATAACAGCAGCAGTTTGAATCGATTTCATTTTATCCCCAGCGCTTTTGTAGTTGCATTTTCTCCCGAACTTCTGCAGGGCTTAGTATCTTGACGCCCATACCTTGAGCAATTTGCACCGCTCTTTCTACCAAATCTTTGTTTGTGGCTAAAACGCCTTTTTTAAGATAAATATTGTCTTCAAGACCCACTCGAACATTGCCGCCACCCAAAATAGCCATCGCTACGTACGGTAATTGGTTGCGTCCAATGGAAAATGCTGAGAATGTCCAATCATCAGGTACGTTTGAGATCATCGCCATCATTGTATGTAGGTCATCTGGTGCACCCCAAGGAATGCCCATGCATAATTGTATCATCACAGGATCATCGATCCAGCCATTTTCTTTTAGCCACATAGCAAGCTGTAGGTGGCCGGTATCAAAGCATTCGATTTCAGGGCGCACACCTAACGCTTGTACTTGTTTTGACATTTCTCGAAGAATAGTAGGCGTATTGGTCATGACATAGTCGCCTTCGCCGAAGTTCATTGTGCCGCAATCAATGGTGCAAATTTCTGGCAATAAGTTCCGAACATGCGCAAGCCTTTCAGTTGCGCCTGCCATATCTGTGCCTTCACTGTTTAGAGGCAAAGGCTCTTCTGCCGAACCAAACACCATATCGCCGCCCATACCAGCTGTAAAGTTGAGCACCATGTCAACTTGCGATTCACGAATGATATTCATCACTTCCTCATAAAGTGCAGGGTCTCTAGCGGGAGCGCCTGTTTTTGGGTCGCGTACATGGATGTGAACAATGGCGGCACCGGCTTTTGCTGATGCAATGCATGAATCTGCAATTTCTTGAGGGGTAATCGGAATTTTGTCTGAGCGACCTATCGTATCGCCAGAGCCGGTTACAGCGCAAGTAATAAAGATTTCTTTTGAGGATTGTAGACCTGCCATGTTTGCTTCTCCATTAATGAGGGTGTGCTTACATGAAAGATTTCATAGCACTATTGACGAGTATGTTACTGCTCGGTTGTCGTCATGCTATACTTTATACGTCATAAATTCTACATAATACGAAATGAATATTTATTCACATACGGAGGATACGCTTAACGTAACGGTGCTCTTACTGCCAGAATCTTCAATGATGGTGCTGGCTTCTATTATTGACCCAATGCGTGCTGCCAACCGTTTATCTGAACGCCAATGTTTCACGTGGCGTATTGTTGCAACCGATGAAAATCCGGTTAGCTGCACTTGCGGTATAAAAATTACACCTGATGAAGTACTGAATATCGACACGGCGGGTGATGTTCTGTTTATTGTCTCTGGATTTAATCAGTACGACTATATCAGTTCGGATGAAATTGCATTAATTCGCAGAATTGCCCCACGCTTTCAAGCATTAGGGGGTGTAGATACTGGTGCATGGATTTTAGGTAGGGCAGGACTACTGGAAGAAAAAAATGTGACCACGCACTGGGAAGGTTTAGAAGACTTCTCTAGTCGTTTTCGCAAATCCAATGTACAACCAGATCGTTTCGTTGTTGATCATCCAATTTTTACCATTGGGGGCGCCTCGCCCACTTTTGATTTTATGCTGTACCTTATTCGTACTCGACTGGGCTATACGCTTGCTTTAGAGGTGGCAAGTGTTTTTGTCTATGATGAAACACATTTTTCTACCGATGCACAGCCGGTCGTTTCACTAGGATTGCTGAATGATTGCGAGCCCCGAGTAACCAAAGCAATTCGTATCATGGAGTCACATATCGATGAACCCATATCAATTGTTAATGTGGCAGAGCAATTGGCGATGTCGAGTCGAAGGTTGGAGAAATTGTTTCAACAGCACTTGCAATGTTCGCCTGGTGTTTATTATCTACGTCTAAGACTACAGCGCGCACGAAAATACGTGACTGATACGGTGTTATCGATGCAGGAAATTGCCATTCGAACAGGCTTTAATAGTCTTTCGGCTTTCTCCAGGTCATATAAGAAACACTATCAAAGTTCGCCCAGCGATTATCGACAAAATTTGTCTCAATTGCGTTCTGAAGAGCTCGAATTAGCCAGCCGGTAATTGTCTATCTCTTTATAGTTGATCAAATTCGCTTGAAAATGCAAGTGAGTGAAAATACTCGTTTTAGTGAAGAGTACTAGTGTTGATGAAATGATGGCGTTATTATCAATAGGGTGACTTAATGCCCTATCAAAACAACATCGACACTCTTATTCGTTTTGTTATAAAAAAGACTAAGCAAGATCAAGGTGTATGGGTAACATAATTTACTATTGTTGTTGATCGCGTACACCGCCAATGGAAAAAGAAAAACCCCCACTGTGGCAGCCGTCACAAATCCTTATTGATCAGTCTCAGATGACTGAATTTAGGTCTTATGTCAACGCATCTATTGACCAGAATCTGCCTGACTATCATCAACTGTATCAATGGTCAGTGGCAAATATTGCTGATTTTTGGTTACACTTTTGGGATTTTTGTGAGGTACGTGCAAGTAATAAAGGCAATACAATCCTAACTGATGCCAATGAGATGATTGGAGCAAGGTTTTTTCCCGATGCAAGGTTGAATTTTGCCGAAAATTTGCTATCCAAAGGCCTTGATGCCGATGAAGCGATCGTTTTTATTTCTGAGGACAACACAACGATTCGCCTTAGCTATGAAGACCTGAAGAGCCAAGTGGCATCTTTAGCAAGTTATCTAAAAAATATGGGTATTAAAAAAGGCGATAAAGTAGCAGCCTATTTGCCCAATACTGAAAAAACTATTATTGCCATGTTGGCAACAACAAGCTTAGGCGCCGTGTGGGCATCCTGCTCTCCTGACTTTGGCGTACCTGGAGTGGTTGATCGCTTATCGCAAGTGCAGCCAAAAATGTTGTTCGTTACTGATGGATATTTACACAAAGGCAATGTTTTTGACATGTTTGAGAAGAACCAAGCCGTGCTTAGTGCTTTGGCTAGTGTTAAAACCACCATCATGATGCCTCTACTTAATAATGGCGTGAATCATGCGTACATCACTGTTTGTTTTGATAAGATCCAGAAAGAGTACGTGGCCAGTGATTTGGTTTTTGAACAGCTTGATTTTAATGATCCATTGTATATATTATTCTCCTCGGGTACAACGGGCGTACCAAAGTGTATTGTTCACGGCGTTGGGGGTACTTTACTCCAGCATCTAAAAGAGCACCGTTTGCATCTTGACCTTAAGCCACGTGAGCGTTTGTTCTACGCCACAACGTGTGGCTGGATGATGTGGAATTGGATGGTCTCTGCGCTTGCTAGTGGCGCTACTTTGATATTATATGAAGGCGCACCCCTTTACCCGAAGTATTGGCGATTTTTTGAATTAATTGAGACTGAAAAAATCAATATTTTAGGGGTTTCGGCCAAATACATCGACGTACTTCGCAAGGCTAAAATGTCCAGCGAAGGTTATGATTTATCCTCACTAAGAGCCCTGCTATCAACCGGCTCGCCATTGGTGCCAGAAGCTTTTGATTATGTTTATAAGAGCATAAAACAAGACATTTGTCTGTCTTCGATTTCTGGTGGTACTGATATCGTTTCATGCTTTGTTCTGGGAGCGAACGTACTACCAGTTTACAGAGGAGAAATTCAGTGTCGTGGCTTAGGTATGGCAGTTGAGTCGTGGGATAGTGATTGTAATTCGCAGATTGGTGAAAAAGGTGAGTTGGTTTGCAAAGCGCCCTTCCCTTCAATGCCAATTAGTTTTTTGAATGACCCAACTGGTGAGCGTTACCGCGCTGCTTATTTTGAACGCTTTGATGGTGTTTGGTGTCATGGAGATTTCCTTGAAATTAATGACCGAGGCGGCGTGGTCATTCATGGGCGCTCTGATACAACGTTAAATCCTGGCGGCATTCGTATTGGTACGGCAGAAATATACCGCCAAGTGGAAGTTGTGGACGAGGTCAGTGAGGCATTGGTTATTGGCCAGCAATGGCAAGGTGATGTACGCATTGTACTTTTTGTGACTCTGCTTGAAGGGGCGGCGCTTGATGATCAATTAAAGCAAAAAATTCGCACTCAAATACGCCAAAATACCACTCCACATCACAACCCAAAGGTGATCATTGCTGTGCCAGAAATTCCTAGAACGCTCAGCGGAAAAATTGTTGAACTGGCCGTCAAAGCCGTTGTTGAGGGTAAAGAGATCGATAATAAAGAGGCATTGTTAAACCCGGGTGCATTGGATTATTTTGCCAACTTGAAAGAACTTCAATAGTTTAACCATAACTGCTTTATACTTTCTATTGAATTTGTACGGCGTTGAGATAGCGACCGGTACAGATATTGCTGGGCGTGTCGTTAGCTTTGTTGAAAAAAATCATAGAACGGGCAGAGCCGGTTCAAAAGGAAGGAATTAAGGTGGATAAAAAAACAAGGGACAATGCAGCCATGATGCAAGGTTTGTATTGGTGGGGTATTCCAACCTTGTTCCGCTGTCCATACAGCCCTGATCCAGTCGGCTGTGATATTGCACTTGTTGGTGTCCCACACAGTACAGGGAATGGCACTACTCAGAGAGATCAGCACCTTGGGCCAAGAGCGGTACGCAATATCTCTGCTCAAGGCAGAAGAGGTCACCTAAAGTTTGGCATTTCCCCTTGGGAGATGTGCGACATTCGTGACTTAGGCGATGTGCCATTGCCAGAGGCCAACAATAATGAATTGTGCATTGAGCGCATAACTGAGTTTTATGAGCATATTGCCAGTGCAGGTGCAAGGCCACTGTCCATCGGCGGTGACCATTCAATAACTGGCGGTATTTTGCAGGCCATTGCAGGACCTAAGTCGAAGTTGACGAATGGAGAGAAGGCGGTTCTTGTGCACTTTGATGCACATACAGACGCTTTTAATCAACTAGATCATTTTTTGGGAGCTATAAAATCTGCCGCTCACTGGGCCAGTTATTTGGTGCGAGACGGTTTTGTTGACGCTACCAAAAGCGTCCAAGTAGGTATTCGTGGCAACACTAGAACCCTGGATTGGCTTGATTCTAGTTATGAGTTAGGTTATGAGATTATCACTAAAGATCGTTACGATGAGCTTGGTGTTGAAAAATGCATCGATATTATTAGGCAGCGGGTTGGCGACGCTCCAATCTACATCACATTCGACTTGGATTGTTTGGATGTGACTGTTGCCCCTGGGGTTTCTAACCTTGAGCCCGCAATTGAAGGCTTTAAAATGCCTGATGTTTTACAGCTACTCCAAGGCTTGCGCGGGAAAAATATTATTGGCGGCGATGTTGTTTGTCTAATGCCAACAATGGACTCTCCAAATCAAATTACCTCCCATGTAGCCAATGCAGTTCTATTTGAAATGGTCTGCTTAATCGCCGACAACGTTGAAAAGTCGGACGAATAACGCTCTCCTTGCACAGGCTTGATCGATACGGTTGATGCGTATTTTTAAATCCTCGTATTGAAATTTTTCATAGTAGGACGCTTGACTTTGCATTAATATCTCCTGCTTGAGCTGTGGCCATTTGCAGCTTTTTGATTTGATTTTTTGGAGTTGGTAGATGAGAGAAAGCGCTAGAGTGGTTGTTATTGGCGGCGGTGTTGTTGGCTGCTCAATCCTATTTCATTTGGCCAAAATGGGTTGGAAAGATGTTGTTTTATTGGAGCGTGATGAACTCACTTCGGGTTCGAGTTGGCATGCCGCAGGTTCAGTGCATACGATTAGCTCCGATCCCAATATCTCTCGATTACAAGACTATACAATCAGTCTTTACAAGGAAATTGAAGAAACCTCTGGACACAATATTGGCTTGCATGAAACCGGTGGTTACTATTTGGCCTCTACTCCAGCTTGGCATGATTATCTAAAAAGAGAACGCTCAAAAGCGCGCTCAATGGGTTTGGAGCAAGAGTTTGTCAGTATTGATGAAGTTGTGGCACATCACCCACTCATTAGCCCCGAGCATTACGTTGCTGCCCTTTGGGATCCGCTTGATTGTGATATTGACCCTTCTGGTGTGGTTTACGCTTACGCTAAATCTGCGCGCGTTCACGGCGCAGAGTTCTATACGCATACTCCCGTATTAGAAACCAATCAACGCACAGATGGCTCGTGGGATGTGGTCACTGAAAAAGGAAATATTCATGCCGAGTATATTGTTAATGCAGGTGGTCTGTGGGCGCGAGAATTGGGGAGAATGTCAAGCGTGCATTTACCCATTGTACCGATGGAACACCATTATTTAATTACCGATGAAATTGAGCAAATTGTTGGCTTGCCAGAGGGCAAGCGTCTGCCTTCAGCGATTGATTATGAGGCAAACTTTTACTGTCGTCAAGAGCACACCGGTATGTTGTTAGGCACATACGAGCCTCGGTCAACACCATGGTCATTAGACGGTACGCCATTAAATTTTGGCCATGATTTGCTAGACCCAAACTTGGATCGTATTTCAGATCGCTTAGAGCTGGCTTTCGAGCGACTGCCAGCAATGGCTACAGCCGGCATTAAAAATGTGATTAATGGCCCGTTCGTCTTTTCACCTGATGGCAATCCAATGTTAGGACCTGTTCCGGGTAAGAAAAATTATTGGGTCGCTGTTGGCGTGATGGCTGGTTTTTGCCAAGCTGGTGGTGTTGGTCGCACGATCGCCGAATGGTTAATCGAGGGAGAGCCTTCGATTGATATTTGGGCAATGGATATTTCGCGTTTTGGTGAGTTTGCTACACCGCAGTGGGGTGTTGTGAAGTCTAGCGAAAATTACGAGCGCCGCTTTGTAATGACTTTTCCGAATGAAACACTACCGAAAGGCCGCAAGCAAAAAACAACCGCTATCTACGATCGCCTTACGCAAAAAGGCGCGATGTGGCAACAGTCTTTCGGTTTAGAAAATGCAATGTGGTTTGCAGATTCGCCACAAGATGCCCATGAAGAGCCAACTTTTCACCGTTCAAGAGCACACGACTATATCGGTGCTGAAGTGATGGCGGTACGTGAGCAAGTAGGCGCCATTGAAATTGCTAACTTTGCTAATCATCAATTTACTGGCAAGGGCGCTAGAGCGTTCTTAGAGTTTGTGCTTGCAGGTATGATCCCCAAACCAGGGCGTGTTATCCTAAACCCGATGTTAAGAGAAAGTGGCAAGCTCTTTGGCGACTTTAGTGTCGCTTGCATCGATAAAGATACCTTCTACCTTCTTGGCTCGAGTGTTGCACAAGAAATGCACCGTCGTTGGTTTGACGAAAAACTCGAGGGTTTTAGCAATGTGTCATATAAAAACATGACGGACGACTTCCATGGCATTGCTATTGCTGGGCCAAATTCACGTGAATTACTGTCTCGCTTAACGAGAGAAGATGTCAGTTGCGAAACCTTCAAATTTCGTGATGTCAGAAATACGTTTATTGGCAGCGTTCCGGCAATTTGTGCACGAATTTCATTTACTGGTGAGTTGGGTTACGAGATTTATGTGGCACCTCAATTTCAATTAAAACTTTACGAGGAGATTGAAAGTGCTGGTGCTGACCTGGGCCTCAAACCGTTTGGGAGTCGTGCATTAATGTCGATGCGCTTAGAGAAAAACTGGGGCGTATGGACGACCGATTACCGTCCCGACTTTACTTTGGCTGAATCTGGAATGGACTTTTTTGTTCAATGGGACAGAGATTTCATTGGTAAGACGGCCGCTCTAAAAGAAAAAGAAATAGGACCTAGTAAGAGATTGACGGTACTGTCGATCGAAACAGATACCGATGTTAGCGGCGATGAGGCTGTTATGCATAATGGCATATGTGTCAGCTATATTACTTCGGGCGCTTACGGACATTTTGTTGGCGAATCTCTGGCAATGACTTACCTGCCGGTCGAGCTTATTGCTGACGATGTAGTCCTTCAGGTTGAAATATTGGGCGTATTCCATAATGCGAGTATTGTGGCGAAGCCGTTATATGATCCAACTGGCGCAAAAATGCGTGAATAACATGAGACATAGGAGTTAAGTAGTGGCTAAAGAAAGACGCAGACGTAGAGGTAATGCAGAAGTAAAAGAGACGGTGAAAGCGCCAGCATATATTAAACGTAAAATTCCAGTTCACGATCCATTGAGTGACGCTGATCTTTGCATCCTTGAAAATAACGCTGACACCATTCTTGAAGAGATCGGCATGGTTTTTGGCGAGGATTTAGAATGCGCAGATATCATGGTAGCCGCTGGTGGTATTCGTGATGAGAGCGATCCACACCGAGTGCGATTCCCCCGCGGAATGTGTCGTGAAATCATTCAATCTAGCGCGCCAAAACAATTTACTCAGCATGCTCGAAACTCGGAGAAAAGTGTTGAAATTGGCGGTGACAACATCGTCCTTTCCCCCGCTTATGGTCCGCCATTTATTCGTAATTTAGATGAAGGTCGGCGCTATGCGAATATTGAAGATTTTCGTAATTTTGTCAAACTTGAAGAACAAGTATTGATTACTGAGAATGGATATGAATTACTATCTAAGTATCCTTTTGAGAGGCACTTGTTGCGCTAACAAATAAGGCGAGTTATTTAGCTATTAATCACCATTAACCGCTTGAAATTTAACCAAGAAAGGGTAGAATTTACACTTCTTATCATTATTGAAATATTATGTCAAACCTATCAAAAAATTACATCGCCGGCGACTGGATTGAAGGCGTCAGCTCAATTGCTAACATTAACCCATCGGATACTAACGATATTATCGGTCAGTACGCTCAAGCGAGTTCGGCGCAGTTAGATGATGCACTCAATTCTGCACAAATTGCACAAAAACAATGGGCTGCTACCGGCCTTGAGCAGCGCCAAGCGGTATTGATGAAAATTGGCGAAGAAATGATAGCTCGTAGTGCTGAGTTGGGTGAACTACTTTCCCGCGAAGAAGGTAAGCCAGTTGCCGAAGGTAAAGGCGAAGTTTACCGTGCTGGGCAATTTTTTACTTATTATGCAGCTGAAGTTTTACGTCAAAGCGGCGATACTGCCGATTCAGTTAGACCGAATATTGAAGTTGATATTCGTCGTGAACCCATGGGCACGGTGGCGGTTATTTCACCCTGGAATTTTCCAACAGCTACTGCCAGCTGGAAAATTGCGCCAGCGCTAGCTTTTGGTAACGCTGTCATTTGGAAGCCGGCTAATTTAACACCCGCCAGCGCCGTTGCTCTTGCTGAGATCATCTCAAGACAAGATATCCCGAAAGGCTTATTTAATTTGGTGATGGGCTCGGGTGGTTCAATTGGTCAAGCGTTGGTTGAAAGCCCTAAGGTGCACGCCATCAGCTTTACCGGATCGTACAACGTGGGTCGTCAAATTGCAGGTGCTGCAGCTCAAAATTTAACTAAATTTCAATTAGAACTCGGCTCTAAAAACCCATTAGTAGTTATGGACGATGCAGATATCGATGTCGCTGTTGCAGCAGCAACAGGTGGCGCCTTTGGCTCTACTGGTCAAAAATGTACAGCCTCTTCGCGCTTAGTAGTACACCAATCTATTCATGATGAGTTTATTGACCGCATGACTGCCTCAACTTCAGCCCTTAAAGTGGGCCATGCACTTGAAGCCGGTACTCAGATTGGTCCTGCAGCGAGTGCAGAGCAATTGGCTTCTAACCAAGGTTACATGAAACTTGCAAGTGAAGAAGGTTGTGAAGTAGTGTGTGGTGGCGACGCACTTGAGTTAGCAACACCGGGACATTATATGCAGCCCGCCCTATTAATTGGTGGTGACAATGCGATGCGATTGAATCGTGAAGAGTTATTCGCTCCGATGGCGTGCGTTATTAAAGTTGCTGATTACGATGAAGCATTGGCCGTTGCAAACGACACCGATTTTGGTTTGGTTTCTGGCATTATCACTCAGTCCTTGTCAAAAGCTAGTCACTTCCGTAGAAATGCAGAAAGTGGCTGTGTGATGGTTAATTTACCAACAGCAGGCACTGACTACCATGTGCCATTTGGCGGTCGCAAGAACTCAAGCTTTGGTCCTAGAGAGCAAGGCCAGTATGCGAAAGAGTTGTACACGCAAGTTAAAACGTCCTACATTTCATCGGGCAAGCCATAATGGCGCACCCCTCTCTTTATATCGATGCACTGCAATACAATAATTGGAGTGAGGAAGTCTTTAAGCAAATCAATGCAGGCGGTTTGAGCGCCGTTCACGTGACTATTTGTTATCACGAAGATTTTCAAGAGATGGTGCAAAACGTCATCGATTGGAATCGACGATTTGAAGATTATGCTGAGTTGATTTTTTTAGGAAAAACAGCAAACGATGTTCGCCGTGCAAAAGTCGAAGGACGAACTGCAATTTTCTTTGGCTACCAAAACTGCTCACCCATTGAAGATAATATCGGCTTGGTCGAAATATGCCACCAACTCGGTGCGCGCTTTATGCAGCTGACCTACAACAACCAGAGCCTACTTGGCACGGGTTGCTATGAGGCTAATGATCCTGGTATTACTCGGATGGGTAAGCAGGTGATTAAAGAGATGAATCGAGTCGGCCTTGTTGTTGATATGAGCCATTCTGCAGAGCGTTCAACGATGGAGGCGATTGAAATTTCGGAGCGTCCTATTGCCATTACTCACGCCAATCCAGTCTTCTGGCATGCGGCGCTTAGAAACAAGTCAAACGAAGTTTTAAAAGCCTTGGGTGAAAGTGGCGGTATGCTTGGGTTTTCAATGTATCCACATCATTTAAAGGGTAAGTCAGATTGTACGTTAGAGAGTTTTTGCACGATGATTGCCGATACTGCTGAAGTCATGGGTATTGAGAATATTGGCATTGGTAGTGATCTCTGTCAAAACCAACCAGATAGCGTAGTTGAGTGGATGCGTAACGGCACCTGGACTCGAGATCGTGACTTTGGTGAAGGCTCCGCAAGCGCTGCGGGCTTTCCAGCACAACCAGACTGGTTTAAAGACAACCGGGATTTTTCAAATCTTGAGAGCGGTTTAAGGTCAGTAGGCATGTCTGAAAAAGACGTGGTGGCCGTGATGGGTGAAAACTGGCTCAGATTTTTTGAATCTTCATTTGGACCGGCCAATACATAAGTCATGCCGTTTAACGCTAAACTTGATGAAGCGATGATGCGTCGACCGGAGCAGGTGATGCGCCTTGATAGGATGGGCTCATCTTTCCAAACACGCTTGAGCTTTATGCGTGCACTCATTCGACGCATGTCAAAAGAAAAATGGCAATTTGAGAAGTTGCGTCAAGACGTCGACCAAAATGGTTTTGGTGTTAGTGTTTACGCAGCACACACACCAGTACGCACGTACTCCTTAGTTGCTTTTACTCAAGATATTCCAGCCGATATGCGCACCGACCGGGTAATTGCCGAGGTTTGGGATGCGACTTTTAATTTATTCGATGGCGTACCGACACAAGAAGATATCGATTATTTGACGAACAATACACCCAAGCAAGAGGGTGGACGCTTTCGACCGAGCGAGCTGAGCTTGTCCAGGGCCAATAAAAGTTTAAGACTGTTCGAACACATAACCTCGACTTTGGCGGAAGGCAAGCAGCCCGATATTGATTTAGTGGCCTCGGTTGGTTATATCATGCGCACAACTGCGGTCTACGGTAGCGGTAAATTTGGCTGCGCTGATCGCGCTAAGATTGCTGATCGTGAAGAGTGTAAAGTGTCGTTCCACATGGAACTGTTAACGGTTTATTTAATTCGTTGGTTTACGATTGATTTGGTCGAAACCATTGCCAAAAAAAGAGGTGGTGATAGAGCAGTTAGCCTAGAGCCGCATATTCGTCAGTTTATTGGTGTTGGTAATTCTACTGGTCTCGGCATGGCGCCATTCTTACTTAAACACCCAGTATTAATACACAATTGGGTCACCGCAAAAGAAACCGCACTCGCTAGAGTGCGCAGCCTTGAAACCCCTATTCAGGGCTCTCTTGAGGCATTTATTGAAAGTGTTAATCAAGTGGCCCAGCACCTTAAAGAATGGCGCGTTGCCGACGAAATTCAAAGCGCTCGTATCGAGAAACTGGAGGCGGAAGTTGAGCGGTTGGGGCATTGGTGTGGTGATGAGGATAACCTAACTAAACCATACCCTTGGAACAGTATATATCAGTTTGCAGAAGATAATTTTTCGCTGGAATGTCAAGAAATGGTGGTCTCGCTCGTTATAGAGCCAAATGGTGCATTGGTCGATGATTTAGCCGACACCATGTTTGCTACAACTGTGCCGCAGTTTGAAGCTGACATGTCGCTTGTAAAACTCAAATCGATTGTTAAGGACTGCTATGCTTGGGCGACTGGCATTGACTTTTCTTTGGGCGAGTCACAACATCATTTTTGGTATTATTCGGAAGATAAACTGGAGCCGCGTTTTGGCTCAACTGGTGTTGATAAAGGGGTTGATCAAGAGATGCCATTGGCCATTGGCAGAGATGCCGATGATCTGAGTGAGCAGCTAAAAACAGCATCCGACGACATGACTGTTGGCGAGTTTGCTATGCAGTACCCAGAGTTTAGACACATTATTCGCCGCATTCAAAATACGGCACTTAGGCCTTACGCTGAAGTACAAGATAATTTATTGGGCGAAAAGATGAGACCATTGGACTTGCTGCGCTTTAAACTCGCTTTTTTTGGCGCCTCTAAGTTTGATCCAAAATCGGATTTATGGACGAGAATTTCGATGTACCAAGGCGCTCCTATGCCTGACCAACTTGCTGATGCTAATCATGATGATTGGGCATTTCCAATCCGACCAAAGCGTTCAGCCTAATGTCAGATCAACTAACAATTTCGCTAAACGAAATTTTATTTATCTTTACTCGTGCAGGTTTTGGTGTCAATGCACCGATTGGTGTTTCCGAAGACTTTGCGCGCAGCAATATATGGCTGGCTGAGAATGGTTTTGACCCCTCTTTGTGCAGCATTGTGGCGCTCGACAGTCTTGACGAAAAAAAAAGTTCGTTGGAGATAGAACAGGACAATGCCAATCTTAGTGGTTCGAGTACTCAATATTTGTCCGCCCTGCAAGCCTCAGTTAGCGCACTTGATTGGATTAAGAGCGATCAAGGTGTGAGCCTGACAATTACTAATGTAGACTCACCATTACTGGTGGTTGCAGCACTGGGTGCCAATCAAGTTAAGGGTTGGCAGGTGAGCTGGTCTGATGAGGCAGGAACAAATTTTCAAGTGAACTTTGTTGATGAAGGTAAATGGCAAATTATCAGTGATGGTTCGCGCGCGATCGAGCTTAGTAAAGGCGCAACAATGTCATTGTGTATGCTGGGTGGTACAGAGATTGCCCTTGAGGGTGAGTTGAGGCGGCTTAATAGCATAATAGAAAAAAACAAAATTCTGCAAACAGGTGTCGCAGTGCATGAACACTGGGATGCGATTTATGCCTATTTTTCCCGCTGTTTGGTGAAGTCAACGGCAGAGTCTCGCGCTTCTGGCGCAGGCGCAGGCTTGGTAGATACAGATTAATTTTAGGAGTTACTAATGAGTACAACATTTTTAAATAAAGAAGAGATTGAACAAGTTGCAATTAAAGCATTGATGAGTTCAGGCGCCAGTGAGACCGCTGCAAGTGCCCTTGCAAAAGGTGTTGCAGCCGCTGAAATGGATGGTATTGCTAGCCACGGTTTAGTTTATGTACCAATTTACTGTGAGCACTTGACTTGTGGCAAGGTCAATGCAAATGCAAAGGTGGTTGTTAATCATGCTGCGCCTAGCGCTATTGTGGTTGATGCAGATAGTGGTTTTGCCCATCCGGCGATTGATGCTGGTTTTGATTTACTGATTGAAAGCGCGAAGACAAATGGCTGTGCTGCGATGTCGATAAAAAATTCTTATAATTGTGGCGTACTCGGTTTTCACTCAGAGCGCATTGCACAAGCGGGAATGACAGGACTTGGCTTTACTAATGCCCCAGCTTCGATCATGCCAGTTGGTGGCAACAAGTCAATTATTGGCACCAACCCTTTTTCTGTCGCTGTACCCGATGGTAAGGGCGGCGTCGCTTTTGTTCTTGATCAGTCTGCCAGTGTTGTTGCCAAAAGTGAAATTAAAATGCATGCGCAGGCTGGAAAATCCATTCCTGAGGGATGGGCATATGATGCAGATGGCAATCCAACAACGGATGCTGATGCGGCTATGAAGGGCTCTATGGCACCAGTGGGTGGCTACAAAGGATTTGGCGCAGGCTTATTGGTTGAAGTCTTTGCAGCCGTTATGGCTGGTGCGACACTATCTCAAGATGCAAGCCCATTTGCAGGTACTGCAGGCGGTCCACCGAGAACAGGTCAATTCTTTATTGCTGCCTCACCAGATGTTTTCTCGCCAGATGTTTTCGGTGAGCGAATTCAATCTTTAACCAACTCTATCGTCTCTCAAGAAGGTGCACATCTATCGGGTTCTGAGCGTATTAAGGCAAGAACCATGCACGAGGTAAATGGCGTTGAAGTGAGCGTTGCTTTATTGGAAAAAATCCAAGCGATTTAATTAGCTAAAGAGTCCAGTCAATTATCAAACTTTCAACTTGATTGGCTGGACTCTTCTGAAAAGTCATCAAGGTGTTTGCCTATTGTAATTCTGTGAGCCGTACCCTCAAGTTCTTGTAGGTAGTCCGTCTCACTCATGCGCTCTTTAAGGGCGTTGGTTCTCAGGTCAAGCGTTGAAAGTCCAACTTGACCACTGATTCTCATACCGGCATATCTAGCCTCCGCAGTAATTCTCTTTCTTGCTAAGTGTGGTTGCCAATAGTCCAAATCTCTAGGCTTAGCATCACCTTCTAGGTTAAGGTAGTTGGCTTTTATGGCTGCATTAATGATTTCAGCGCCACGAGAGGTGCGACCAACTATAACATTTGTGCCCAGATCGTGTTCCATCATTTCCAGAGTCGGTTCACAGTTTGGCCAAGTGTCTCCAGAAACAATGTCTGCAGCTTCGCCTGAACCATCTGGACAAATACGGCAGCGCCAAGGCAGATACCATTGCGACGAATCCGTACCCCAAAAGTCAAGATAGGTCTTTGTGACTGTTTCACCATTTTTAAAGCGAATAATAGTTGGTCCAGGGCAGCCTTCACCTCGATAACTCACACTTTTCACGTCACTTTCTTTAGCGCCAACAGACTTGAGAAAATTATCCATTGCAAATGGCGGGAAAAAACCGCCACAAATAGGCGCCAATAAAGCTTTAATTTGTCGATCAATTCTTGGGTCTTTTTTACCAAGTAAACGAACTGCCGAGATATCACAAGGTTTGGCGACAAGGGCAATAGTAACCCCAGTGTCGAGTACTTTGAGTAAGTTTTCCAGTGGCGAGGTTGAAGCATAGATGGAGCCGCTTCCCTCAATAATGGCCTCACTGGTTTGGCTTAATTGCGAATGACCAAAATACGGTTTTAGACCTCCGCCAGCAACCTGCAAAATTCCATCAACCTGGCCGCTTTCCAACAAGTACAGGCTGATCGCGGTAAGTCCACCACCAGTTGCTGCCTTGTGTCTAATGGCTGCATCACTTGAATGAGCTCTCACTATTGTTTCTATTGGGCCCCACGCTGAGTCTACGTTTTCTAGTTTTGAGATTTTGTTGCTTGGCATGCCCGAATGAACAACCCCTGGGCAAAAACTTTGTAGGTGGCTGTTTTGCGCTGGATTTAATGGGGTGCTTTCCGAAGGGCGTAGATGACCGGAGGGTGCAACCTGCATTTGAACTTGCTTAGGAAAAACCCCTGCACAGAGCCC
>Ga0302118_10000490_pt1 | contig 18697 bp, 16 predicted proteins | sample AG5_331_MG_FD_203126 | JGI IMG/M metagenome (GOLD analysis project Ga0302118, IMG submission 203126) | Marine microbial communities from Western Arctic Ocean, Canada - AG5_33.1 | ecosystem: Environmental > Aquatic > Marine > Oceanic | place: Canada: Western Arctic Ocean | collected 2017-10-01 | reverse complement strand
CAGCCCTCAGCTCAAACGGCAGGGCTGCCATATTACTGAGAAAATTCAGTTCAGACCAATAGGGGGTTCCGGCAAAACTGCTCATCGGCACCAAACGGCCCTGATCTTCTGAGAGTAGATTGATTCCCCCTAGCTGATAGCTGCGTTCTTCGGCGTCAATAGGAACGTCTTGTTCAATCAGCTTTGCGCTGTCAATAACCTCGAGCTGCGCAGCGCCTCGAGACACGAGAGAATCTTCAAACCAAACACGCGGTAACAGCGAGGCCACACCAACGCTATCGGCAAGCACACGATAGGCCTGCCAGTTTGCGAGTCCATTGAGTGCATTAATAGAGGCCACATACAATTGCCGCACGATGAGTTCGCTATTTTCAATCACTGTGCTTTCAGCGACCACCGGACAGCCAGCCAGACAGTGCGAGATATGCACCGTCTGAGCATTGGCTATCGTCGCGACAAGAAGACTAAAAAGACTAGCCCATCGGATAAAGAATTTGCTTATGTACGTCATCACACTGCTTCAGTGTCTCTTCGCTAAGTGTTACATCTAGGGCCGCCAACGACTCTTTTAGCTGATCCGCAGTTCGTGCACCGATAATTGTCGATGCGACAAAGTCGAAATTCATACTCCAGGCGGTTGCCAAAGTCACCGGGGACATACCAGCCTCTTTCGCAATCTCCATATATTTGGCGGTAGAGGCCAAGGTTCCTTCGTTCACAAAGCGGCTAGACATAGCCTTCTGCCTTGGATTGGAGGAGCCGTATTCTGCAAAACGAGAATTTTTTGGTATCTCTGGCTGATTGTATTTGCCACTAAGAACACCACCGCCAATCGGGGAATAAGGTAAGAGTGATACATGCTCCCTTTTACATACCTCTGCTAACTCATCCAGAAATCGACGATTCAACAGGGAGAAGTTATTTTGAATAGACTGAAATCGTGCCAGACCCTCATAATCGGCAACGGTATTTGCTTTCGTCAATCCATAGGCATTTTCGTTAGAAGTACCGGTATAACGCACCTTGCCCGCCTGCACTAGCCTATCTAATGCCTCCATCGTTTCATCGATAGGCACGATGGGATCTGGCCAATGCACCTGATATAGATCGATGTAGTCGATATTCATTCTACGTAGCGAGCCTTCTACGGCCGCTTCGATATGGAACCTATCAAGAGCGGTCAGACCATGACGAATAGGTGGAACAAACCATCCTGCTGCTGCTCCGGCAACCTTGGTCGCTATGATGAGTGAATCTCTGGGCTTGGTCTGAACCCATTCGCCGAAAATTTGCTCAGTAACACCGACTGTCTCAGCCGATGGTGGAACTGGATAGACCTCTGCCGTATCGAAGAAATTAATGCCGCGCTCATAGGACTCTTCAAGAATCTTAAACGACTCCTTTTTATCGCTCCAGCTACCAAAGCTCATAGTACCCATACAAATAGGGCTAACTCTTAATCCACTCTTTCCTATATACCGGTGTTCCATACTACTCACTCTTACCCCATTCAATCATAATCAAACACAGCGCTTAGACAGGCGCACTGCAATCGTCTCCGAGATAACCGCCGCCGCCACAATACAAGGCATCCTGCAGTTGAATTCGTATTCCGTCGGGGTCTGAGAAATAGACCTCCGGTGTTCCACCTTCTATACCACCGCGATTTGGCATACGCATGCTAATCCAATGTACTAATGGCGGGGTATTATCCGCGCTCTTTCTAGCGGTGAAGCCATATTCTTCGAGCTTCGTAATGATGCCACCTACATCGAAGTCCTCGACACTAAGACAAACGTGATCCACTCGACCAGGTTGTGTAGGTGCGCCTGCCTCATCACCACCTACATACATCAGAAATTGTATGCCATCACCTACGCCGACAATCGGCGATGCTGGCCCTTGATAAGCTTGAAAACCCAGCCCGAAAGCTCGTGTATAAAATTCATTGGCGCGATCTTTGTTGGCGAGAAAATTAGTAAAATGGCTAAGGTCTATGGAGCGAAAAATGCCATCGGTTGATGCCTCCTCCACGCGCTCACAAACGTCTCCAAATTCACCGACTCCACCACAGTGATCTGCGCCATTCAGTTGGTAGATCAGGCCTTCGATGTCTGCGAAAAATAGCTCCTGCGTTCCCGATGCCGATCCCCCCTCACTCTGACCGCGAGTCCTAGTCCAGGATTGCATAGCAATGTCGAGAGAAGCTTGATTTGGACCCGGCTGAGCACGGCGGGATACGCCGAGCGCATCTAGCTGATCGCGCACCGACTCCAGATCGAAATTTTCAACGCTTAGACCAATATGACTAAAGCCAGGCGCTTGGCCTGGTAGCAACGGCGACAATGAGAAGAATCTCGGCCCTTCGCCAATGCGCAAACAGACCGATGCACCTTGCCGCGACTGGATGCTTGCACCGAATAGATCCTGATAGAACCGCACCGATCGCTCGACATTCGAAACCCGCATGCCAAAGCTGTGTAGTTTGCGCACCGCTATAGCAGAACCTGACTGTGCGAATAATACCGGGCTGAGCGTGAGTGCTGGAATTGCTTTAAGGAGGGTACGTCGGCTGAGTATTGCCGATTCGCTAATAGCATTGGATTTAGTCTTCATAGCCGCTGTCCTCGCGCCTTTTATTGGTCGCGACATCATAGCTAGAGTCCAATGCTAGCGTCTACCTCAGGGCGTATTTAATTTGTTTCAACTGTGCCGCCATCTTTCTGCCACTGCTCCATACCACCCTTCAGGTGCACAATTTCCTCAATACCCATGTTCTGCAGAGATTGTGTCGACAACGCTGATCGCCAACCCTTATTGCAATAGAGGACCAACTCCTTTGCCTTATCGAATTCGGAGCGATAATAAGGGCTCTCTGGATCTACCCAAAACTCCAGCATGCCACGAGGAATGTGCAGGGAACCGGGGATCTTACCTTCGCGCTTTACCTCGCGAACATCCCGCAGATCGATAATTACCACCGACTCGTCCAATTTCTCCAGTCGCGCTTTTAATTCGGAGGAATCTATAGCCTGTATCTGCTGTTCTGCCTCGGCAACTAGCTGCTTGTAGCCCTTTTTTACATTCATTCTTAGCAATCCTTTATGTATTCAATTGAACTATTCATTTCGCTATTCAAACCGATGGCAAAGAAACACGGCCGAACCGTATTCGCCACCTATTGTCCCACCCAATCGAAGCTCTGAGCAATCATTCCTATCCACCATAAAGCGAAACTGCACTGACTCGGGAGAGGCATCACCAACCAGAGCATCTGCTTCTTTACTTTTTACCCCATCTATTTTAGAAATTTTCCCCTGAAACTGGGTTTTAAAGTTAATTGGTTGTTGTTGCGACCTGCTTTCATTAGGTATAAAGCCAGACACTGATTCAACATTGAATCTTATAAGGGTACGTACGGCGCATAAGTGTAACCGATATGGATGAGAGAGACTTTCACCTTGCAATGCGCGCTAAGCGTCAGATTCACCGTGAGACAGAACTTAGGTCGATGCTGATATTCGGGCTGCTATTTTCGGCGGCGCTGCGCTTCTTAGGCGCAGAGTTCCCGTTCCTCTATTTAAGGTTATTTGTCTTTCTCTTAGTATCGCTAATTTTTAGCTCAGAACTTATTGCAAACTTCGGCTTAGTATCCAAAGACAATCTAATCAAAGTCATCGAAAAACAACTATATAGTGATCCAGAAATGCTCACACGCTATTTAAACCGCAGAAGCCGGAGCAAAGTCGGATCACAAAATACAGACTAACGGCGCGCGGACTTCACCAGAGCACCGCCACCGGACACGACAGCGCCGAACACATTGCCAGCAGAATCTACGGCCACCCCTTCAGGATTTGAACCCGCCGGGTAAGCTTCTACTGTTCCATCAATGAAGTAATCCACAATGCCATCTAATAGACTGCCCACGCGGATACCCGCATGCCACCCAGGATTCCTAGTGTCATCGAATTCTGATTCGGAATCCGCTACATAGATTATGTCGTCGTCGCTTATATAGATTCCACTTGGTCTGCTGAAGGATTTAAATTCGCCGATATAGTTACCGTCCAGATCGAATATCTGCAGACGATTATTTCCCCTATCACCCACGATTAATCGATTTCTAGAATCGATATCCAGTGCGTGAGGCGTCTTCAACTTGCCAGCCTCAGAGCCCCAGCCACCCCAGTACTTGAGTAGGTTGCCATCGCGATCAAACTTTACGATTCTCGCCACCGTTGAAGCCGTGGCGTCTGGGTTCTGGCCACTATGCCCATCGCCTACATAGATGTTGCCATCAGCATCTGTGACCACGTCACAGGGAGTTTCCAATAACGCATCTGTCCCATCGCCGGCCACACCGGGTTGACCCAGCGTTAGCAACACTTCGCCCTCTGGACTTAATTTGTAAACTACATGCCCCATACCAGCAGTCGATGGATTGACCTCCCGCGGCCCCTGCCCATCCGTGACCCAGATGTTGCCATCGCGGTCTACGTGAAGGCCATGGGGAAACAGCATCAAACCGCCACCTATCGAAGCGACAACATTGCCACTGGGATCAATCTTCACGATGGGATCAACCGCGGAGCCAATACAACTATTCGCCCCACAGCGATCGATAGCCCAAAGGTGGCGACCATCCGGGTCCATATCAACACCTGCAGTAGAGCCCCATTCACGACCATCGGGCAAAGTCGCCCAATTGTCCATGCTGGAAAATGGATTCGGTCTTTGATTGATCGGTTCCAACTGAGCCGCCAGTGAGCCGCTACAAAGAATGCATAGGACTAATAGCATTGGTCGCAGAGTATTCACAAAGAGGCCAGAAAGATTCGAGAACGTGAATGGTGAATTTTGCGAGCATGACACTGAGACGGTGATCACGAGCATTTCCTCCTAGTAAGAGCGTAGCGTGGTGGAATAAAATTTCTGTAAACAGATCTTAGGAGACAAATATGAACGAGTCAGCCCGAAGGCTTTACGAGGAGCATCTCTCACTAAAACAGATTAAATCAGGAAAGTAACGAAAGCAATGCGCTGCATCAATGCTTAAAGAATTACTGAAGCGCTAGGCTATAGCGCCTAGGAATTTTCTAGCAGTCAACCCCATGGCCATAAAGATGGCCGCAAGTGCAACCAGAAATAACTGGCTGAATCCAAACATGCCGCCGGCAGGTAGAGCTAAAGTCAGACCTGACAAGCCGATAAAGATGCGAGCCAACATGCCTAACCCGCCTTTCCCCAGGTGGCCGACGCCAATCAGATAACCTTGAAGGGCCGCAGAGACTAACGCAACGCCGACGAGAGCCGTTGAAACGGCCTGCAGATTCTCCATCCAACTACCCTGCAACAACAATGCAGGATTAAAAACGAAGAAGAAAGGAACAAAATAAATAATCGCACCGAGGCGCATAGCCGCGAAGCCTGCCCGCATAGGCGACACATTCGCTACGGAAGCCGCGGCGAATGCAGCCAATGCTACCGGAGGTGTAATAAAACTAAGCATCCCCCAATACATGACAAACATATGACTCGCCAGCGGGTTTAGGCCCGAATTAGTCAATGCCGGCACTAAAACGATAGCTAGAAAAATATAGGCAGCAGTTACCGTCATGCCAATTCCCAAGATAAAACTCGTTAGCGCACCCATTATAAGAAGAACTAATGTGTTATCCCCTGCCAAGAAGACGAGATCATTGGCGATCGTCCCTGCGATACCCGTCACCGCCAAGCCACCTATAATAAGACCTATTGCTGCAAGAATACCCGCTAGCTCCGCAAGTAACTTACCCATTGTGGCGACCAGTTGCATAAACTTATCAGGCGACAGCCTGTGGCTAGTAAACTGGTTAATTACCAAGAGCAGCGCCGTTGCATAGAATGGAGCTACTGCCTCTCGTTGTAGAAAAACTAACATCCAGATTAGAGCGGCAAAAACTGCAAGAAAATACCATCCTTCCTTAAATACCTGACTAATCTTCGGCAATTCTTCGCGGGGAAGGCCGGCCAAATTCTCTCGCGCAGCATAGGCATCAATCTGCATGAAGAGACCAAAAAAATACAGCACAGAAGGGACGATTGCCGCGATTGCGACTGTGACATAGCTAATATTCAGAAAGCTCGCCATAACGAAGGCAGTCGCTCCCATTATGGGTGGCATGAACACTCCGCCGGTGGATGCACACGCCTCAACGCCAGCTGCATATTCTTTGGAAAAACCAACCCGGCGCATAGCCGGTATAGAGAGAGGCCCTGTTGTTAAGACATTGCTTATCGGCCCTCCACTCATAGAGCCCATCAAGCCACTTGAGAAAATAGACACTTTGGCCGGGCCGCCGCGCTTATGGCCGAGCAAGGCAAAGGCTAGATTGATGAAGAACGGGCCACCTCCAGTATATTGCAGAGAGATGCCAAAAACTAGAAAACCAAAAACCAATTGTGCAAACACTCGCATTGGTATCCCAAACAGGCTCTCTTCACCTAACACATGAAATATAGCAGCATCCTGAACCGATATACTCAAAGCGGCGATCACACTGGGTAGCGAATCCGCAAAGGTTGGATAGAAAGAAAAGACCACCACAATGAAGAATACGGGCCAACCGCCGGCCCGGCGACCTCCTTCCAAAACTATTGCCCAGGTTATCATGGCAAGCCAGATACCGAGCAGAGGCGCGGAATATTCCCAGGCCTCAAGTACGATACGCTCAGCATAGAAAGCGAAATAGGAAAAGACGACTCCGATTATCAGCATAATCGCTATGTCATACCAGGGAACATGTGCGGGACTGTGTCTATTGGCGGGAAAGGTAATAAAGACCATGCTCAGCATGATCCCAGTGATGAGATACATGTAGCGACTATCTAGCATGACGTAGCCGACAAAAAACCCGAGATTGAATATTTGATTGATCGCCAGAGCTATGGAGCAGGCCGTCATTGCTGCCATGACCATCTGCCAACGAAACGACAAGTCTCTATAACGCAGATTTACCGCTTCTGTCTCGTCTAAATCACTCGGTTTTACTTCCATGCTAGACTTATCGTTCATTTTTTACAGCCCTTCGCCCAGTGTAATCAGACCAGCGGCCTCAAGTGCACTATTTCTAGTCTTCAGCCAAGCTGCTTCAAATTCTGTATAGCCTTCAGGGGCTGTTGGAAAAAACGCAGTCCAAGCATCGCCAAGCACACGCTGCCTGTTCAAATTCAGAGAATTCTGCGCATCCGCTGCCGCATCCCATGCCCCTATTTCCTTGTAGTAGCGAATAGCGCCAGGATGAAACGGTATAAAAACTTGATCAAATTTTTGCCTTGCTAAAAGCCACCCTGTAGCGCCGGGTGCGTTGTCCTTATACTCGTCAAAATGCTGGTGCATGATCTTCACCATGCTATACACCATCACCTCGTCAGATGTATCCAGACCAACTAACAATGGATAGGCAGAAGAGAATACTTCGAGACCGTCCTCGGGCAGGGTTGGGCCCTCGAAGGCAATATGTGGCACATACCAAGGCAGCCTAGATCTCACTCTTGCCACTGCTTCCAGGTCGTTGTGAGGCAAGGCAGGAAAAGTGAGTCCGCGTGGCGAGGCTTCTATGCGCAAAAAAGGCGGCGAATTACAGGCCCCGCCGACAACGTCGGCACGATTATTTAGAACGGCGTCGATAGAAGCATTATAGCCGCCTACTTCAACTGGCGTTACATCATCCCAGGTTAAATTTGCATAAGAAAGAAGCGCAGCAGTCGCGTTATTCAGTGAAGGTGCACCTTGCACAAATGTCACGCGCTTTCCTTTTACATCCGCAACACTATTGACGTTGGCATCAGTAGCCGAGGCAAAGGTAAACGAGCAGCTGTCTGAATAGTTCGACATGAGGGCGCGTATAGGCTGCGGGCCCCAAATCTTAGACGCAAAGTTTAGTACGCCCTCTTGCGCATACACAGCCTCGGAACCCCCTGCAGAGAAATGCACTCTGTTCGCGCGCAATGTAGCTAGTCTAGACACATCATTACGACCGGGGATAACGCGCAAATTGACGTTATACTGGCGCTGCAGAATACTGCCAATGGCCACGGCTTGACTATAGCCACCCGTGCCAGTGGGATATGCGGACCACGCTATTGTCTTTGGCAAGTCGATGCCTTCCGCGGCGTAGCTTAGAGTGCTTGCAGACAGATTGAATGCGAAAACAACTACGACTTTCAAACCAAGAGTGTGTAAGGAACGAGAGCGTATTGAAAGATTTAAGAGCGATAGCATTGCACTGCTGCCTTCTATGAATTAATCCTGAGCATAACTTAGCTCTTTAGACTTTACTAGAAAAGTGAATGCCCATCAGATCTGACCCCAGAGCAATTTATCACGCCGCGAATGGTCCTTATGCGAACTCGGTTCTTTGCTAGTGCTCAGCACCTTTACAGGGCGTAATACAAGTGGCTATTAGGTAAATCACTCGCTGAACAATTCAGCGAGTGATTAGGAAGACATGCCGGAAAGGGAAAGGGGAATCCGACACTGACTAAACAATAATTTTAGTCACGCAGGACAGGTCGAACAGTTACTGCAATCAACGCGATACGGTAACGTTTACGTTTTGATAAGTAAAAATTGAACCATCACTCGCTATACCTCGCAATACATATTCTCCTGGCTGATCGAATGTCACTTCAGCTTGCCAACGCCCGCCTTCCGGAGGTTGGGGAATAATAAATGGCGGCGACCAGGGTGAGTTAGCATACATACGCGTATCAGAGTAAGTTTTCATTTGCACTGGCTCAAATGTCGCATGCCGCGCCGGCCCCCTGTAGATGGTCCATGAAAAACGCAGCCCAGGGCCACTTTGCGCTGTTATTGATTGCGGCGTCCTGTAGATTTGCTCTGCTGTGGAAGGCATAGGCCGATCGCGCCGCGCAGGAATATTATCAGGATCTGTTGCTCGAACAGCCAAACTTAACGGCTGACCTACTTTTACACTGCGCTGACTCTCTCCTTCCAAGCGTAAATCAGGAGGAATATTAGTACGTAGATTGTCATTCAAACTACCAAAATCACCACCTACTTCTGTTGAGATAACTTGTGGATCAATCCGATAGTCTGGCTTCAATGACCCATAAGCTCTTGCAGTATTGTTCCTTGTTTTTAAAGTCCACACCAATTCCGTAGTATCAAAACTTGCCGGCACATCAATAGTAAATAAAAAGGCATTTCGACGGGGATAAAAATGAGTAGGTTGGCCTTGGTCTGCATTAGAAAAATCGTAGGCATCGATACTTAAGTCATCTAAACCACCTTCCTCGGTAAAAGAAAAGTAGTTGTCTAACCCAATATCGATATTAAATTCTTCTTCCCAATTCGAATTCATGTAACCATAAAATAACCTGAAGGTACCGTCATCATTTGGCCACCAACCTTCGAACGCCGGTGAAGCAATCTCACCAGTAAGTTGCATGAAACGGGGCTGTGCATTCCCACTCTGCAAAACAAAGACTAACGCCAGCAATAACACTGGCACTAATTTTGGACTTGCCAACAACCTTCCGCCGCTCCTCATGTTCAATCATTTCCCTGTGCAAGATTTTGTTCCATTGTTTCTGGCGCCCAGCAAAGAGGGCAGCCAACATCGTAGTCGTTACGATCTTTCATATTGGCCCGACGTTCAGCCATCTCAGCCTGAAATTGTTCTTCGGTAAGGCTAACGGAATAGCCTAGATCGATAAACATGTTCGAGACGGAGCGGCGTCCTCCACCAGCCCAGTTACGTGGGTCAGCTAGGTTTGTATTAGCCGGAGTCGTGTCGAGGTATCCTATGGTATGTAATATGGTACCCTTTGGCAGCAGCGGTGCTTTATCGTCTTCATAAACATACTGCTTCACCCAGTTGTGATCATAACCAACACAGTTCAAAGTAAACTGATTATGCCCCCAAATGGCTTCCATGCACATACGCACGCCGGGAGCATGAAGATGCGGCTCGAATGCCATAATTTTGGTGTGCTCTTTCAGAATCACATAATTATGAATTTCCTGATTCGGTTTGTTCGGTACGATATCTAAATCGATACCATTACCGGTGCGAGGGCCGCGACGAGTGTATTGCGGTTCATAGCCGACTGGAAAGAAAGTAATACCGAATTCCAGATAACCAGTAGTTTCTCTGCCATTGGAGTGCATGTGAGCAGCACCTAAATGCAAAGCAGAATTGGCTTGTAATAAACGACCAGCTTTTTCCGAAAAGATATCAGCATTGCGGCCTACTTCATGTATTGGCCAACCAACGCGACTGTCCTGCACAATTTCTTGACCATTGTCAGCAAGAATTCCGCTCGAGTAGGTCATGTGGTGCCAAATATATTTGCCACCCACTGTGCTAGCGCCACGATCCGTTGGAATGTCATTAATTTCCCGAACTTCAATAGACTTTACATAACGATCTTCAGTCAGCCCTGTAGGAACTATGCCAATATCGCCCCACCAATCGGGGGCTACTGGAGGACGTGTCATATCTTGTGACCGAAGAACCAAGTCCGGCTCACCTACCGTCCAACCAATGTCATCGCTGTATACAATTGCCTCAGGTTCATTATCAGGATTGCCGCGAGGTGCGCCGTTCTGAGCCCACGCCTGGATGAGCGCTAATTGTCTATCAGACAGCGAGTAATCGCTCTTAAAGCCATTAATACCGATATCTTTTTCAACAAAGAATGGAGGCATGGCTCCCATACGGTCGCGAATAGCAGTACGGTACATAATAATTGGTGCCCACGGCCTGACCTCATCATAAGTCATAAAAGCCATAGGCCCACCGCCACCTGGTCGGTGACATTGCTGACAGCTTTCCTGCAAAATTGGCGCAATGTGATCTGCGTAATTTACGCTAGCAGGGTCTATGTCAAAGTCGACCGCATCATAGTAGTGAAGCTGGTGATCTCCGACGCTGGCATCATGTGCCTGCGCCCAAGCAAAAGCAGGCGTAAGTAAAAGGCTTAGTGCGAGAAGTTTCCTAACCATCATTGCCGTTTCTCCAAAATAAAGCTTTACATTATTGGGATGTTACGTAGGTGTCTGTTTTTTATCGCAATTATCTTCTATTTATTGAATAACAGTCTACTCTAAAGCAGATTACAAAAGTGGGTAAGTCACAATAAGTTGCAATCGTAAGCCTCAGTGTGTTGATTCTTGCAAGATCATTCTTGAGAATAAGATTCTTCTGGGGAAAAGTCCACGATATTAGAGGGCTACTTCGCAACAAGTTAGCCTTCAAAGTAAAAGCCATATACAGGCTCAATCTTAACGCTCATTATTACTGTTTAGTCTGGCAGCGCGAACGCAGTAAGCGTCGTTCCGGAGGGAATCAATACATATTGTCGGCCATCGAGCATATGGGTCATAGCCCCGGCCCCCCAAATACGCGAACCGGTCTGATAGTGCCAGAGGTTCTCTCCATTTACCGCGTCGAAGGCCATGAAATTGCCCTCGTGATCGCCCGCAAACACCAGCCCTGCAGCCGTGCTCAGCACGCCCCCAAAGGTCGGCGATGGATAGGTGAATTCCCAGCGTAATTCGCCGGTTTGCACATCGAGTGCACGCAGAGCACCAGAGCCTTGCTCAGGATCTATAAACACAACGCCACCGAAAGAGGACTGTCCAGGCACTAAACTGGGCTCTTCAGGAACAAAGGTTGCGCAGGTTTCACGGGCTGTAAGATAGAACAGACCTAGCTCAGGATAGAATGAAGGCGGCATAAAATTCGTGCTGCCCCACGGATCGGGCAGGCAACCCTTACTTCCATCGTTCAACACTATCGGCCTGCCATCTTCTCCTATTTCCCGCGCCCAAGTGGTTGCGGTAAAAGGTTTGCCTAACAAAAATTCACCGGACACCCGGTCAAGCACATAGAAGAAACCATTGCGATTGCCGACCATTACCACCTTACGCGGCTCACCCTGCCACTGAATATCCGCCAATACCGGCATATGATTGGAGTCCCAATCATTCAAGTCATGAGGTGTAAATTGGTAGTGCCACTGCAACTCTCCAGTATCTGCATCTAGCGCCACTAGTGAGTTTGAATACAGATTGTCTCCCGGCCTGCTATCGCCGTAGTAATCTGGATTGGGATTGCCTACACCCCAGTAAATTAAGTTGAGCTCGGGATCATAACTACCATTCATCCAAGTGCCACCGCCACCCCTCGCCAGAATCTCTGGATCATCCGGCCAAGTCTCGCTTCCGAGCTCACCCGGCCCTGGTATTGTATTAAAGCGCCACAGTCGTTCGCCCGTAGCTGGGTCATAAGCATCGATAAAGCCGCGAGTCGCGTACTCGCCACCAGATACGCCGGTAATGACCATGCCATCGACTACCAGTGGAGCACCAGTTGACGCATAACCTACTCGGTAGTCGGCTAACTCTACATCCCAAAGGATCTCTCCGTTGCGCCTATCGAACGCCAGTAGATGTGCGTCCAGCGTCACCATGAACAGGCTATTGCCGAGCATCCCGAAGCCTCTGTTAACCGGTGCGCTAGCGCCATAGGTCAGGTCGTCGGGAAGATTGCGGCGATACTGCCAGAAACGGCGACCAGTTTTTGCATCGATCGCCCAGGCGTAGTTGTTTGACCCCGTTACATACAGCACACCATCGTCGATAAGAGGAGTTGTTTCGAAACCTCGACCTCGCGTCGTGGTGCCTGTCTGAAAGGTCCAGACCGGTCGAAGCGAGGCGACGTTCTCTGTATTTATCTGTGTTAACGGGCTATGTCGCTTGCCGCTGTAGTCACCGGAATAGGTCAGCCACCGAGATGGATCCGCAAAACCTTGCAGGATATCTGTGTAATCAGGCCCAGAATCGTCTTGTGCCACCGCAGCTAAGGCAGGAAAAAGCAAGAAAAAGGCCAGCGCCGATGACTTTTTGACCATTCTTCTAAGAATTTGGTGACTCGATCGGATTTGATTCATTTATACCTTCTTATACTTTCTCTACTTACTGTTCTTGCATTCTCAGCGCTGCTGATGAAGGTAGCTTAAAATATCGTCGAGCTGAGAATCACCCAGTTGCCCCTCAAGAAAAGCAGGCATTAGTGAATCAATGTCTCGATCTGAAGAGAGCAGCTCAGATTTTGCGAAGCCTCGCAACCTCTGACTACTGTCCAGGATCTGAATCGAGAAGGCATCCTCGCCCTTAATGATGCCGCTCACGCCGGGGGTACTACTTGTACTGAGAATAATTGGCTTATAGCCGCGACCGATGCTGGAGCTCGGTTCACGAACCGAACTGCGAAGTGCCGCCTGCGAGCGCCTCTGGGTGATACGCTCTAGATTCGGACCGAGGCTGCCGCCGCTAATACCAGCGCGATGACATTCGATGCAATGAGCGGTAAACAGGCGACCGCCATTTTCAGAATCTCCCGTGAATTCTCTAGTGGACCCAGTAACCGCTACGCTGCGTAGATAGCTCACTAGCATCCAAATTTCAGTATCCGGGAAGTCATGCGGCGGCATAATGCTGCCAGGAATGCCTGCTTGTATGCGCGTGAATACTCGATTCTCGGTCATTCCCGGCTGCGTCCACATCAGTGTCAGGTCGGGCGCTTCGATGCTGCTGATACCCTTCGCATCAGCTCCATGACAGGTTGCACACTGTCCGCGAAAAATCACGCCACCCGCGCGGGCAGCTCTAGGGTCGGAAGCTAGGGGGTTGGTTTGTTGTGCCAAGGCAGTCGATGCAATCAAGAATACGGCGAAAGCCGCAAAGAACAGGGCTGGTTGCAGCGGGCTTATTCGGCCTTGATAGGAAATTGATTTTGTACTCATCGCAGTTCTTGTTATTCTATTATTCGAAATTCTTTTAGTTCAGCGAAAAGAGCCAAACTCTGTTCGGTACGCAGAATAGCACCATCCATCGCGGCCGACCATCCATGGATTTGTTGACATTGGCGGGGCATTGATTAACTCTAGTCAAACTAATATCATAACAATATCGGAGGAAAGGATGAATTACAGTCTGAATGCAAATATAAAAACCAAAGAAATGCTGACTTCAGTTTGTGCTGCCCTAGCACTTGGTGCAGTGGTTTTCGTCACCCAAATAGACAGTATTTCAGCTCAGGCAAGTAATTTCCAAGGAGGCTCACCGACGGTAAGTCAGGCTCCTGATATGACCAGCATCAGAATTCTATTTCCTGCTGGAGTAAGGTCGTCATGGCATACCCACACTTGGGGGCAACTCCTGATGATCGAAGAGGGCGTTGGCATGCATCAAACCAGAGGCGGCCCTATTTATGAGCAACTCCCTGGTGAACCTTGGTGGACAGGTCCTGATATTGAACACTGGCATGGGGCACATCCTGATATGGATGCTCACCAGCTAACTATTTATGAAGGCAGTGTAGTTTGGCTAGACCCAGTCACTGATGATCAATATAACGGCATGAGAATGCGCCCCTAGGCCGCCCTACGTAAGAGATTTTTTTAAAAGGCTTCTCATAGCATAAAGATAAAAGGCGACCCAAATAATCGGGTCGCCTTTTTTAGTGAAGAAGAGGGTTCATTAACTTGATATATCAGCATTCCCAAACCTCGCATGGTGGAATAACCAATAATCCTTAATATAGTGAGCGCAACTAGTCTCGTTGCTGGTTTACTACATAAGGGTAAGAGTCATATACTCAGCCAGCGAACAGAACCAGCTAGATACCGACTGCCATGCCATGGGGGGATGGGGTAGAAGCAAGGGGTCAATATGAAATATTCAACACTAAGAATTATCTCGATTGTCAGTGCAGCTCTATTTCTCGCCAGTTGTGGCAGTGAAGAACCCGCCATGCCGGAGCTCAGTTTCGAAGAGGCTCTACAAGAGCAGCTGATCCAGGCTAAATCTGGCGATGTGATTACCATACCTGCCGGTATGCATGAAATCACCCGTAGCCTCTCGTTAAGTGTTTCCGGCGTGACTATTGCCGGGGCTGGTATCGATGAATCCATTCTCTCGTTTAAGAATCAGGTACAGGGAGCAGAAGGCCTGCTCATAAATGCCAATGATTTCGTGATTCGTGATTTAGCCATCGAAGATACGATAGGCGATGCGCTAAAGATCAACCAGAGCACCAATGTACAAATACTGCGCGTAAGAACTGAGTGGACAAACGGCCCTTTGAGTACAAATGGAGCTTATGGAATCTATCCTGTGCAGTCTAACAATGTACTCATAGATGAAGCTGTAGCCATCGGCGCCTCGGATGCCGGTATCTATGTCGGGCAGTCCTCACAGATTATCGTTCGTAACTCTCGCGCCGAATACAACGTTGCCGGTATAGAAGTCGAAAACTCAACCTTCGCCGACGTTCACGACAACGTGGCCACCAATAATACTGGTGGCATTCTTGTTTTCGACCTGCCCAACCTCCCGGTTCAGGGCGGCCGCAATACTCGCGTCTATAACAATCAGATTTTCGCCAACAACACTCGCAACTTCGCACCCGAAGGCAATATAGTCGCCAGCGTTCCGGCAGGCACTGGCCTAATGATCATGGCCAATGACAACATCGAGGTGTTCGAGAATAATTTCGAAGACAATAACAGCGCGAACGTACTTATCGTCAGCTATCTAATCAACGAGATACCTATTACCGACCCGAACTACGACCCATTCCCTGAAGCTATCTACCTTCATAACAATCAATACACGGGTGGTGGAGAATCCCCCGATTCCGAGCCTCTAGCATTGTTGCAGGCCGCAACTGGCCAGCCATTACCTGATATTATTTGGGATGGCATGCTCGCCGAGGGCAAGGCAGCCGCCGACGCGCTGTGTTTCTCTGAAGCCGCGGACACCAGCTTCGTCTCCCTCGATGCGATCAACGGGTTCGCCCAACCTTCTTTCGATTCAGCTGTGCACGACTGTGTCCTTCCCCGCCTCACTGAGATCTCCATGAGCTTAAGTAGTCAATGACAGACATTTACTTGCGCCCCGCTTTCTTGAGCTTATTTTTACTACTTCTAGTGGCCTGCTCGAAGTCGCCACCGGTCTTTCATGATATTGAAAGACCGGTGCGTCTCTCCGATTGGCAGTTATTCGCTGTGGAAGCGAACGAACTCGTCCCAAGTGAATCCAGCGTAGTATTTCGACCCAACAATCCACTTTTCACCGATTACTCACACAAGTTACGTACACTGTGGATACCCCAATCCCTGCAAGCAGAGATTGTCAATGATGAGATTAACTATCCCGTAGGCAGTGTATTGAGCAAGACGTTCTACTATCCACGCTCATCGAGTACGATGCTATCAAAAGTCGCCGATAGTGGACTTCAGAAAATAAACCTGAACGAAAATCAACTCATTGAGACGCGCTTACTCGTACGCAAGTCTGATGGCTGGGAAGCATTCCCCTATGTATGGAACGATGAACAGACCGAAGCCTTTCTGCGCGTTGCCGGTGCCAGCAAGCAGATTTCACTGTTCGATCAGGACAGCACCCAGACAACTGATTTCACTTACTTCGTACCAAACGAGAATCAGTGTGCCGGCTGCCATACGACGGTTCACCCTGACGGTGATATGCGCCCACTTGGCGCGCTGTTCAGCCAACTCAATACGGGTTCCAGAGAAATAGATGCTGGTATTGCATCACCTCTAGAACAGATGGTACAAAACAGATGGCTAAATGATGAAGAGATTTTTCCACTCTCAGTATCTTGGCAAGACCCTTCTGCTTCCTTAGACGACCGCGCACTCGCCTATCTGAATATGCAGTGCGGGCATTGCCATAACCCGGAAGGCGCGGCCGACACTTCAGGACTCATCCTCGATAGCTCGCAGACGCTCGCCATAAACCGCGGCGTATGTAAGCCGCCAGTCGCTGCAGGTGGAGGTGCTGGAGATCTGCGATACGCAATCGTACCCGGGCAGCCCGAGGAATCCATCTTGCTATACAGAATGCGCTCCGACAAACCCGATGAGATGATGCCGGAGCTTGGTAGGTCGCTGATTCACAGTGGCGGTGTAGATCTAATTAGTCGCTGGATCGCAAAAATGCCTGGGGCGTGCTAACGCGCTTTGCTAGAATTACTCGATCATTCTGTAGAAAAGAATGCGTACAACACATCATCTAGAGTGGCCCCCAATTATCCCAATCATGGCCCTCGTTGACTTCACGGTAAGTCAGATCGTATTCCTAAAGTTTTAACACCTTCATCAATTCCAGCGCCAGTGCCTAGATAACACTGATAAGCGTTAGCAGTACAGTGGGTAAATGCGTCTAGGCTCTCGTTCTGATTTTATTCATAGCATCGTCTTTTCTTATTTGACTGGAAAATTGAAATAGGTATCCAAAAAGGGCTCATTCTCCAGAGTAAAGTGCCACCACTCCGTGCGCAGTGCTGTGAAGCCATGGCGAGTCATCACTGCATTCAGTAAGTTTCTATTTGCACGTGCCTGAGGCGGTATATTTAGGTTGCTAGGCCAGGATGAAGGATCAAAGAAGTCCCAAAGCGTGCCCATCTCGAGCTCTTCCCCAGTTTCTAAGTCCACAATTGTCAGGTCGATAGTACTGCCTCTAGAATGCCCCGATCGCTGCGCAATATATCCATCACTGAACAAGTCTTCCTTCGCCACAGCCGGGTAAAATACATCCTTCATCTTTTTGTCGCCTAGATCTTGGCCCCATCGCACGAAGTGGTCCACCGCCCGCTGTGGTCGATAAGCATCGAATACCTTTAGACTCATACCAAAGGGTGCAAGTTCTCCCTGCACATTCGACAATGCAGTAGCAGCCTCTCTCGTCATGAACGCCTTTTCCGCATGGTAGCCATCAATTACCTGCCCAACAAAGTTATCCTCACTGAAATAGCGCAGGTCTAGTTGAATATCAGGAATGAATTCTTGCAATTCCAGAAAAGAGTCAGGAGCCGTAGCGTCGTTATTCTGGGCCATCGCATGCTGCTCTCCTTGCAATATGCATAGCCCAAAAAGCAGCGCGAGAACGCTCTTTTTATGCACCAAGATATTGTATTTAATAACTATTTTTAAATTCATCAGGGCTCGCTTTCAAGACTCTCGGAAAGTTTAATCCATCCAGACACTGAAAGCTCTGGAAATTGTGGTATAGCCTAGAATTTCGGACTAGACTAACGTCCCTTTTCCAAGGTCATTTCTTAACTAGATACGTCGCCTAGCTGTTCAGTGCTGCAGTAATTCTGAGAAGAATCGTGATATCTCATTCGTCAATAATTAGTGTTAGAAGTGCCAATTAATAAACAATAGCAACAATGCGCATGAAGCTGCGTAATACGAAACGATCTAGCCAGGCAGAGCCATGAGCAAAAAACAAAAAACAATCGGCCTATTAGGCGGCATGAGCTGGGAATCAACTGCCACCTATTATCGGGAAATCAACGAGGGCATCAAAGCCAAACTCGGCGGATTGCATTCAGCTAAGATTTGCTTGGTGAGTGTGGATTTCGAAGAAATCAAGAAACTACAGCACATTGGAGATTGGGATGGTACCGCTGTAATTCTGTCGAGGGCTGTCATGGCAATAGAAAAAGGTGGGGCTGATTTTCTTCTCATCTGCACGAACACGATGCACAAGGTAGCCCCACAGATAGAGGCAAATATTTCCATCCCGATCCTACATATAGCCGATGCCACTGCTGAGCGACTGCGCGAAGACGGCATCAAGAAAGTCGGCCTG